>Ga0079226_10000382_pt1 | contig 30756 bp, 34 predicted proteins | sample Poulit2014_FD_76345 | JGI IMG/M metagenome (GOLD analysis project Ga0079226, IMG submission 76345) | Agricultural soil microbial communities from Georgia to study Nitrogen management - Poultry litter 2014 | ecosystem: Environmental > Terrestrial > Soil > Agricultural land | place: USA: Georgia...
ATTTTACTAATTGACCACTTTAATCAGATATATTATACTGAGTTATACATGGTATATAACCATGAAATGAATAATAAAGTTTCGTTGATATTTGGAGGGAGGGAAATACACATGTCTAAAACAGTAGTCAAAAATAACGAATCACTTGAAGATGCGTTACGTCGCTTCAAACGTACAGTTTCTAAAAGCGGTACAATTCAAGAAGTACGTAAGCGTGAATTTTACGAAAAACCTAGCGTTAAACGTAAAAAGAAATCAGAAGCTGCACGTAAACGTAAATAATTACGGGCTTCAGTACGCAAGCGTAAATTCTCATAATTAATTGTGTCGTTGACTCCCTCAACACCAACATTAATTATAAATGATAATAGTCTCAGTTGTTCGACAGCTGAGACTATTATTTTTTTATGTAATTTCTTTAATTAAATTTTAGATTAGAAATGAAGTTTTACTGTGAAATATTTATAGACATTATGTGGTTTAATCATTTAAAATCCTTATTTTTAAGATAATTAAAATTTAAGGTATAAACGCTATAATCACACATTCATTTCATGTATAATTAAATTGAGAGCGAGGTGATAGAGTGATTCCGTTGAGTAGTATACATACAATCTTTTCGGCGAACTTTGTTGAAAAAGGGGGGTGGGTTGATGATATTGCGAGTATTATTGTCAGCCCGTTTGGAACATTAGTTTTAACCTGCATTATCTTTTTAGGTTTTTTATATCAATTATATTCCAATAAGATTAATGTCGTAGGTATTACTGCTACATTAGCATTACTTATATTCTTCTTAGGCTTTTTTGTAAAAGGTGATGTTAACTTTTATTCAGTAGTTTTATTTGGAGTAGGTGTCATATTAGTAATCATTGAACTTTTTGTTGTTGGTGCTATTATAGGTATCATAGGCATGGGTCTTATCATTTTCAGTATTATTACTTTAGGTGACAATTTAGTTTATATGATTGCTAGTGTGGTTGTGGCATTAATACTATCAATCATAGAGTGGGTGATACTAGTGAAATTTTTCAAACGTAAAATACCGTTTTTAGATAAAGTCGTACTGAAGGATTCTACAAATGCAGAGGCAGGCTACACTTCACATGAAGATCGCTCTCATTTAGTTGGACTTACTGCTACTACGCTAACAGATTTAAGACCAGCAGGAATCATTAAACTCGACAATGAACGTATTGATGCAGTTTCTGATGGTGCGTTTATTTTACGAAATAAATCAGTAACCATTTTAGAAGTGGAAGGTACAAGAGTTGTAGTAAGAGAAAAAGAAGCGTAAAGGAGAGAAAGTATGATTGGATTAGTTATTATCGTCGTCATAGTAGTAGTAGCTTTATTATTACTATTTTCATTTGTTCCAGTCGGATTATGGATTTCAGCAATAGCTGCAGGCGTTAAAGTAGGTATTGGTACTTTAGTTGGTATGAGACTTCGTAGAGTTTCACCACGTAAAGTAATTTCGCCGTTGATAAAAGCGCACAAAGCTGGGCTGAATTTAACAACAAACCAACTTGAATCACATTACTTAGCAGGAGGGAATGTTGATCGCGTTGTAGACGCTAATATAGCGGCACAAAGAGCGGATATCAACTTGCCGTTCGAACGTGGCGCAGCTATAGATTTAGCTGGCCGTGATGTATTAGAAGCAGTTCAAATGTCAGTTAACCCTAAAGTAATTGAAACACCATTTATCGCAGGTGTTGCGATGAATGGTATTGAAGTTAAAGCTAAAGCACGTATTACTGTTCGTGCTAACATCGCTCGTTTAGTAGGTGGTGCTGGTGAAGAAACAATCATTGCACGTGTGGGTGAAGGTATCGTTTCAACAATCGGTTCTAGTGAGCACCATTCACAAGTCTTAGAAAATCCAGACAATATATCTAAAACTGTTTTAAGTAAAGGTTTAGATTCTGGTACAGCATTTGAAATTTTATCAATTGATATTGCTGATGTTGATATCAGTAAAAACATTGGTGCAGATCTACAAACTGAACAAGCACTTGCCGACAAAAATATTGCACAAGCTAAAGCAGAGGAACGTAGGGCAATGGCTGTAGCTCAAGAACAAGAAATGAAAGCCAAAGTTCAAGAAATGCGTTCTAAAGTTGTTGAAGCAGAGGCAGAAGTACCGCTTGCGATGGCAGAAGCATTGCGTTCTGGTAATCTTGGTGTTAATGATTATTATAACTTAAAAAATGTAGAAGCAGATACAGGTATGAGAAACTCAATCAATCAACGTACAACTCAACAAGATGATGAATCACCGGATAAATAATTAGGGGTGATTAAATGAATATAGGTATTATTATTTTTGTAATATCTGTGATTGTTACAATAATAGGGGCTCTTAGTGATAATAGCCATAAAGAAAGAAAGAACCAAAAACCACCAATCAATAAGCAGCCTGGGCGAAATAATCAAACGCCAAAAAAAGGTGGCTTCCTTGACGAAATTGGTAAAGCATTCAAAGAAATAGAACAACAAATGAATGAAGGTCCTATGGGGAAAGAGTTTGAGAAACCGCAAAAACGTGTAGAACCTGTTAAACCAACACAGTCCAAAGCAGAAAAAATGGAGACTCCTAAATCTCAACAGTCAAATAGAACAAAGCGCACAGATAATGAGACTGAAGCAGAAAAATTAAAACGTTTAGAACAACAAGAAGAAGATAAACTCCAAAAAGAATTAGAAGCTGATTTAATGAGCGAATTACAGAATGTACGTTCAGAGATAGATCGTAAAAATGAAGAAAAATTGAAAAAAACTGAAAGAAAAGCACGTGAGATTATTTCAGATGAATATTTATCTGAAAGAACAAAACGCTATCGTGTAAAACAGTTGATGAACGCACAGGCAATTCAAAGTTCAGTAACTAATGAAAAATTCAGATTTGCTGAAGATGAAGTGGTAAATGGAATTATTTGGTCAGAAATATTAGAAAGACCTAAAAAACTATAGCTCAATATTATATTTAGTTTAACACCTTATAAAGTCAACGCATTATGACTTCATAAGGTGTTTTTTGATTCAAAAGAAATACTATAATTTATAAAACAAACCAAACAGTACACGTTTATTATTTTATAGAATGTAAACATCATGTAAAATTTGATAAATGCACTGTTATTTTAATACACTTTAAAATAATATATAGTGATTTCGTGATACAATAAAGATGGAATCATAGCATTATGATTGAAGTGTAATATGCTTAAAATCATTTAAAGATGATAATAATTTTTTGTAAGTTAAAATCTAATAGGATAAAATAAAAGAAAACGAATATATTTGTAAAGGAGCACCTATATGCCTGGAATTATTCAAATAGATGACATCAATGAAGCTCAAGCGCTCATTGGAAATAATGATGAACACCTTAAATCGATTGAGGACGGATTTGATGTCATTGTACATGCTCGTGGTCAAGAAATTGCTGTAAAAGGAGAGCAAGTTGAGCATGTTAAAAAAGCAGAATCAGTACTAATAAACCTATTGAAAGTTATTCAACAAGGTGTTTCAATTTCTTCAAAAGACGTTGAAGCAGCAGTGAAAATGGCAAAAAATGGTACGATTCAACACTTATTAGATTTATATGAAGAAGAAATAACAAAAGATGCGTACGGAAAAATCATTAGAGCGAAAACGATGGGGCAACGTATGTACGTAAATGCCATGCAACGTAATGACTTAGTGTTTGGTGTAGGTCCAGCTGGAACAGGAAAAACCTTTTTGGCAGTGGTTTATGCAGCTAAGCAATTAAGAAAGGGAAATGTTAAACGCATAGTGTTAACAAGACCAGCGGTTGAAGCAGGAGAGTCACTTGGTTTCTTACCTGGAGACTTGAAGGAAAAAGTTGACCCTTACTTAAGACCGCTTTACGATGGCTTAAATACAGTTCTAGGAAGAGAACAAACAGCTCGATTCATAGAAAGAGGTATAATAGAAATCGCGCCGCTTGCTTATATGCGTGGTCGAACATTAGATGACGCCTTTGTCATTCTTGATGAAGCCCAGAACACAACACATGCACAAATGAAGATGTTCTTAACTCGATTAGGGTTTGGGTCGAAAATGGTCGTCACAGGAGACCAAACACAAGTAGATTTACCTAAGGGAGTTAAAAGTGGGCTGAAAGAAGCTATCAAAAAATTGCAAGAAGTCAAAGGATTAAGTATCCATTACTTAGACCAAAGTGATGTTGTGCGTCATCCATTAGTAAGTAAAATCATTGATCGTTATGAAGGAGAAGAGTAAATGTTTACAATAGATTTTAGTGATCACACTGATTTAGTTGAAAGTGAATGGTTAACTCAGATTGATAAACTACTTACTTTTGCTAAGGAACAAGAGCATGTTGATAGTGAGGCAGAATTGTCAGTAACCTTCGTGGACAAAACTGAAATTCAAGAAATTAATAAAATGTATCGTGATAAAGATAAAGTTACTGATGTGATATCATTCGCTTTAGAAGAAGATGAACCAGAAATTACTGGGCTTGATATGCCAAGAGTATTAGGAGACATTATTATTTGTACTGATGTAGCGCAAGAGCAATCTGAATCTTATGGTCATTCTTTTGAGAGAGAACTAGGATTTCTCGCATTGCATGGTTTCTTACATCTATTAGGGTATGATCATATGGATGAACAAGAAGAAAAAGAAATGTTTGGCCGCCAAGATCAAATTCTTAATGCTTATGGTTTGACCAGAGATTAGAGGTAAACATGAAAAGATTTAAATATGCTTTTCAAGGTATGTTAGTACTTTTACGTAAAGATAATAAATTTTTGATCCATCTTTTAATAGGACTAGCGACTATTATTTTTGGTATTATCTGCGGTATTAATCAAATAGAATGGTTATTTGTTATCTTTGCAATAGGTATTGTGCTTGCTTTTGAGACTATTAATACAGCAGTAGAATATGTGGTTGATTTAGTAACAGATGATTATCATATACTGGCTAAGAAGGCTAAAGATATTGCTGCTTTTAGTGTTGTTCTAGCTTCCATTACAGCGCTTGCTATAGGGATTATTGTTTTTTTACCATATGTGTTCTAAAAGTTAGTGCAATTCTATAAAATTTGTTTATACTTAAAGAACAATGCGAGTTAAAGATTATTTTTTAAGATATAGTTTAATTTAGAATAGGAGGGTGTGAACTATGGCATATCAATCACACTATTTTACAGAAGTAAGAAATGCACAAGCAAATGCATATGCACCTTATAGCCAGTTTAAAGTAGGAGCATATTTAAGAACTAAAGATGGCAAAGTTTATCATGGTGCAAACGTTGAAAATGCAGCATACTCTATGGCAATTTGTGCAGAGAGATCTAGTTTGGTTGCGGCAATATCAGAAGGCTACAAGCCAGGAGATTTTGAATCAATTACAGTTACGGTTGATGCAGATGCGCCATCTTCACCATGTGGAGAATGTCGACAAGTGTTAAAAGAACTATGTGATGACGACATGCCTGTGTATATGACAAATCACAAAGGCGAAATGATTGAATCAACAGTAAATGACTTATTACCCTTAGGGTTTTCTGGAAAGGATTTAAATTAATGACAGGACACAAATCAGGTTTTATATCAATTATAGGTAGACCCAATGTTGGGAAATCTACTTTTGTAAATCGCGTTATCGGACATAAAATAGCTATCATGTCAGATAAAGCTCAAACTACAAGAAATAAAATTCAAGGTGTTATGACACAAGAAGATGCTCAAATTATTTTCTTAGATACACCTGGTATCCATAAGCCGAAACATAAATTAGGAGATTATATGATGCGTGTAGCTACTAATACGTTATCAGAGATAGATGCAATTATGTTTATGGTCAATGTGAACGAAGATATTGGTCGAGGCGATGAGTATATTATGGACATGCTCAAAACAATTAAAACACCGGTATTTTTAGTGTTAAATAAAATAGATTTAGTGCATCCAGATGAATTGATGCCGAGAATTGAAAAATATAAAAAATATATGGATTTCACAGAAATTGTACCAATTTCAGCTTTAGAAGGTTTAAATGTAGACCATTTCTTAAGCGTATTGAAATCATATCTACCAGAAGGGCCAAAATATTATCCGGATGATCAAATTTCTGATCATCCAGAGCAATTTGTTGTTGGAGAATTAATACGTGAAAAGATTTTACATTTAACAAGCGAAGAAATTCCTCATGCAATAGGTGTAAACGTAGATCGTATGGTTAAAGAAGATGAGGATAGAGTTAGAATTGAAGCGACAATCTTCGTAGAAAGAGATTCACAAAAAGGAATTGTTATAGGCAAAGGCGGTAAAAAGCTCAAAGAAGTTGGAAAACGTGCACGTCAAGATATTGAAATGTTATTAGGTTCTAAAGTTTATTTAGAACTATGGGTAAAAGTTCAAAAAGATTGGCGTAACAAAGTAAATTTCATTCGTCAAATGGGTTATTTAGAAGATCAAGATTAATTTGAGAGTCGGTGAGCTAAAGTGTTAATCAAACAAAAAGGAATTATTATAAAAACGGTTGATTATGGCGAATCCGATAAAATTATTACTATCCTAAATGAGCATGGTGCAAAAGTACCACTCATGGTAAGGAGAGCTAAAAAAAGCAAAAGTGGTTTACAAGCTAATACACAATTATTTGTATATGGCTTATTTATTTATTCAAAATGGAAAGGTATGGGCACACTTAGTTCGGTTGATGTTATTGAACAGAATTACAATCTTCGTTTAGATATTTATGAAAGTAGTTTTGCGAGTTTGAGCGCTGAAACAATAGACCGTTCTATAGAGAATGATGAAATTTCTAAAATTAGTTATGACTTGTTACATTTTGTTTTATCTAAAATTAAGGATGGTGTATCTGCACAACTTATGTCTGTGGTCGTGTTATTAAAATGCATGACCAAATTTGGATTCAATGCTACTTTTGATAAATGTGTTGTCACTGGCAATGAGGATCAATCATCTTTAATAGGATACAGTTTTAAATTTGATGGTGCTATATCGCAAAATGTCCAACCACAAGATCCACACGCATTAATTTTAATGAATAAAACACTATATTTGCTAGATATACTTCAAAAATTACCGATAAGTCAAATGAGTACTTTAAGTATTCATGATGATGTTGTAGATGAAATGTCAAAGCTGATGATTTTGTTATATAGCGAATATGCGGGTATGTTTTTTAAGAGTCAGAAATTAATAAATCAATTACATAGATTAGAAAGTAATTGATACTTTTACGTAATTTTGACTTGTTTCTAGAGTGAGTCACATTGATTTTAATTCAATATAAAAAAAGAGTAGATTCCATAAACTTATGGAATCTACTCTTTTGGTTTTTCAAAATTAAAAATTTAGAATTTAACTTTATCATTTAAGAAAGCTTCTAATTCTGTAATTGGCATACGTACTTGTTCCATAGTGTCACGGTCACGTACTGTTACTTGTTGATCTTCTAATGAATCAAAATCAAATGTAATACAGTAAGGAGTACCAATTTCATCTTGACGACGGTAACGTTTACCAATAGATTGTGATTCATCGAAATCTATTGCGAAGTGAGCACTTAAATCTTCGAATATTTTGATTGCTTCGCTAGATAACTTTTTACTTAGTGGTAATATAGCCGCTTTATATGGCGCTATTGCAGGGTGGAAGTGTAGTACAGTCCTAGAATCTTTACTTCCTTCAACACCTTCTTCATTATATGCGTCACATAAGAATGCTAATGTAACACGGTCAGCACCTAATGATGGCTCAATGCAATAAGGAATATATTTTTCCCCAGTTTCTTGATCATGGTATTGGAAATCTTCGCCAGAATGTTCACTGTGTTGCTTTAAGTCATAATCTGTACGACTCGCAATACCCCATAGCTCACCCCAACCGAATGGGAAGCGATATTCGATATCTGTTGTTGCATTAGAATAATGAGATAATTCATCGTCATCATGATCACGTAAACGAGTAGCATCTTGGCTTAAGTTTAAATCTTTTAGCCATTGGCTTGCAAATGTTTTCCAGTAGTTATACCATTCTATTTCTTCACCAGGTTTACAGAAGAATTCTAATTCCATCTGTTCAAATTCACGTGTTCTGAAGATAAAGTTACCAGGTGTGATTTCATTACGGAATGATTTACCTATTTGCCCAATACCAAATGGTAATTTTTTACGCATTGTACGTTGAACATTTTTATAATTCACAAAAATTCCTTGGGCAGTTTCTGGACGTAGGAAAATTTCATTTGTAGAATTTTCAGTCACGCCTTGGAATGTTTTAAACATTAAGTTGAATTGACGAATGTCTGTCCAGTTAGCAGTACCACTTACAGGGCAAACGATACCTTCTTCGTCAATAATACGTTTCATATCATCGAAACTTAATCCATCAGCTACGAAGTTTTCATCGCCTTTAACGTTAGCCATATGATCTTCGATAATTTTATCAGCACGGTAACGAATCTTACTATCTTTGTTATCAATCATAGGGTCATTAAAGTTGCCTAAGTGACCTGAAGCTTCCCAAGTTTTTGGATTCATTAAAATAGCTGCATCAATACCGACGTTATAAGGTGATTGAGTGATGAACTTTTGCCACCAAGCTTTTTTAATATTATTTTTTAACTCTACTCCTAGAGGGCCGTAATCCCATGTATTTGATAAACCACCATAAATATCACTGCCAGGAAATACGAAACCTCTGTGTTTTGCTAATGAGACAATTGTTTCCATATCTTTTGTCATAAAAATACACTCCTTTTAACATAAAAACGTCCCAAGACAAAGAAAAAGCAAAAAACTTAATCTTTGTCTTGGGACGAGTTAATCATTTTTAATCACATATAAAAGTATATGTGTTTATCTACTTCATTGTTAATAACCCGCGGTTCCACCCAATTTAGTGTGTACACTCGCTTTTGTATATCATTTAATTGTAGCCAATATTTCTTGTTAAGCTTTCACCATCCTTAACTCGCTTTAATTTTAATTTTAATGTATTGCGCGATTATTAGCAAGTAAATATATGTATTTGTAGCAATTAAAAATTCAATGTATAATTAAGAGGAATGAGTGAAGGGGTGAAATCATATAGAACTAAGTAAAAGACAACAACAAATAGTTGAAATCGTAAAAAATAACGGTCCTATAACTGGTGAACATATAGCAGAAAGACTTAGTTTAACACGTGCTACGTTAAGACCTGATTTAGCAATACTAACGATGTCTGGTATGTTAGAAGCAAGGCCACGTGTAGGTTATTATTATACTGGAAAGCCGCAAAATAAATTATTAGCCGACCAATTAAAACAATATGTCGTTAAAGATTATGCATCGCATCCTGTTGTAGTTAAAAGTGAAATGTCTGTATATGATGCAATATGTACGATATTTCTAGAAGATGTAAGTACGTTATTCGTAATCAATAGTAATGGTGATTTTATAGGTGTTTGTTCTCGTAAAGATTTACTAAGAGCATCTATGATTGGGGAAGATATACACACAATGCCTGTAAATATTATTATGACACGTATGCCAAACTTAAGTTTTATTTTAGAAGATGAAAGAGTCATTTTTGCAGCTAACTTAATGATTGAAAAAGAAATTGATTCTTTACCTATCGTAACTAAGAAAGATAATGGCAAGTATGAAGTCAAAGGACGTATATCTAAAACTACAATTACAAAAATCTTTGTATCATTATTAAACGAATAGGTGGTATTTAACAATGGAAAATATAAAAATCATAGTCGCTTCAGACTCGGTTGGCGAAACAGCCGAACTCGTTGCAAGAGCATGTATATCACAATTTAATCCTAACCAGTGTGATAGTGAAATCAATAGATATCCTTATATTGAATCTTTAGAAAATGTAGATGAAGTAATGCAAGTAGCTAAAGATACAGAGGCTATCGTAGTATATACCTTAGTAAAACCTGAAATAAGAAAGTATATGGAAGCAAAAATTAAAGAACATCAAATCAGATCTGTAGATATTATGGGACCATTAATGAATATATTATTAGACAAAATTGATGAACAACCATATTTTGAACCAGGATTAGTACATCAATTAGATGAAGCGTATTTCAAAAAAATAGATGCGATTGAATTTGCTGTTAAATATGATGATGGTAAAGATCCTAAAGGTTTATCAAAGGCTGATATAGTATTGTTAGGTATTTCAAGAACGTCTAAGACTCCATTATCACAATACTTAGCACATAAAAGTTATAAAGTGATGAATATACCAATTGTTCCAGAAGTTACACCACCGGATAATTTATTTGATGTCGACCCATCAAAATGCATTGCTTTAAAAATAAGCGAAGAAAAATTAAATAGAATTCGTAAGGAACGTTTAAGACAGCTTGGCTTAGGTGATAGTGCAAGGTATGCAACGGAACAACGTATCGAAGAAGAGTTGAACTACTTCCATGAACTTGTAGAAAAAATTGGTTGTCCAGTTATCGATGTGTCAGATAAAGCGATAGAAGAAACTGCCAATGATATTATTAGCATTATTGAGCAAAATAGTTTTAAAAATCAATGAAAAAAGCTATAATATTGTAATTAATGTCTAATAGGTGATTAAGTTGCGAATTGAACAATCAACAATAAATGAAATAAAAGAAAAGACGGACATACTCGATTTAGTAAGCGAGTATGTCAAATTAGAAAAAAGAGGACGCAATTATATAGGTTTGTGTCCTTTTCATGATGAAAAAACTCCATCATTTACGGTTTCAGAAGACAAGCAGATTTGTCACTGCTTTGGTTGTAAAAAAGGCGGGAATGTTTTCCAATTCACTCAAGAAATTAAAGATATACCTTTTACTGAAGCAGTGAAAGAATTAGGTGAACGTGTAAACATTAAAGTTGAAACAGATCAAGGTGGAGTCGTTAAAGATAATAGTCACCAAGTTGCCTCTGAAGATTTACAAATGATTGAAATGCATGAACTGATGCAAGAATATTATCACTACGCACTGAAGAAAACAGTAGAAGGTGAAGCAGCATTAAATTATTTAAAAGAACGTGGTTTTACTGATGATTTGATTGATTCAAGAAAAATAGGTTATGCACCGAATAATTCGCATTTTTGTCATGATTTTTTACAGAAAAAAGGTTATGATATTCAATTAGCTTATGAAGCGGGACTATTATCTAGAAATGAAGAAAATTTCAGTTATTATGATCGCTTTAGAGATAGAGTAATGTTTCCATTAACAAATGCTCAGAGCAGAACAGTCGGTTACTCTGGGAGAACTTATACCAATCAAGAACCCAAATATCTCAACAGCCCAGAAACACCAATCTTTCAAAAACGTAGGCTATTATATAACGTGGATCGAGCTAGAAAATCGATACGTAAAAATGATGAAATTATCTTACTAGAAGGTTTTATGGATGTCATCAAAGTTGATCAAGCAGGATTAAAACAAGTTGTAGCAAGTATGGGCACACAAATTTCACAAGAACATATTTCTTTTATCAAAAAACTCACGTCTAACATAACAATAATGTTTGATGGTGACTTTGCCGGAAGCGAAGCTACTCTGAAGTCGGGACAAGCCTTAATACAACAAGGTTTTAACGTATTTGTAGTACAACTACCGAAAGATATGGATCCAGATGAATATATTGGAAAACACGGTGCTGATGCGTTTAATTATTATGTAGAACATGAAAAAAAATCATTTATTCTATATAAAGTACATTTGCACCAAGATGAAATTGAAAATAATGATTTATCTTATGAAAGATATTTAAAAGAAATAATAAATGACATTTCTTTTATGAAATCAACCATACTGCGAAAAAAGATTTTACAAGAAGTGTCTGAATTGTTTAAAGTCAGTCTAGATAGTCTAAATAATGAAGTAGGATACCAACAAGATTATTATCAACCTCAAGATTATCAAATACCAACAATCCCGCAATTTCATAATTTAAATAAAAATGAAAAAGCTGAACGTGCTTTACTGAAACACTTTATGAATGATAAAGATATTTTTCTTAATTATCATAAACTACTTCAATTAGATGACTTTACAAATCAGTATTTTAAGCGTATATTTAATATTTTACACGAGTTTTACTCTGAGCATGATATATTTAATATTAGTGACATTTTACAGTACATCGATTCTACTGAAATTAAGGAAGCATTTATATCTTTAGATAACTATATGATAAATGAAGAACCATTTGAATATGAAATTGATGACTATGTAAACACACTAACATCTAATAGAAATGAAGAAACGATTGAATCGCTTAATCATAAGCTACGGGAGGCTTCAAGGTTAGGTGATTTAGAATTGCAAAAATATTATTTAGAAAAAATTGTAAATCACAATAAAAATAGAATGAATTAATTCAAAATGAATTTATCAGTATATTAATGGGATTAACAACTCTGTATACTAAAGTGTTTATTTTAATTACGTTTTATAAATTTTGACTATAAAATATTTTGGTATCAAGTTGATATTATATTCGGGAGGCCTTTTCATGTCTGGAAATAAAGTTAAAGTTAAAAAGCAAACCATCGACCCATCTCTAACTTTAGAAGATGTAAAAAAACAATTAATTGAAAAAGGTAAAAAGAGAGGACACTTAAGCCACGAAGAAATTGCTAATAAAATGCAAAATTTCGAAATGGATTCTGATCAAATGGATGAACTCTTTGACCAATTAACAGATAACGATATTAGTTTAGTTAATGAAAAAGATAGTTCAGATAAAGATTCAAAATTAAATCCTAATGATTTAAGTGCGCCTCCAGGTGTGAAAATAAATGATCCAGTTCGTATGTATTTAAAAGAAATCGGACGTGTGAATTTATTAAATGCGCAAGAAGAAATTGAATTGGCTAAAAGAATTGAAAAAGGCGACGAAATTGCTAAGTCACGTTTAGCTGAAGCAAATTTACGTCTTGTAGTAAGTATTGCCAAAAGATACGTAGGTCGTGGTATGTTATTCCTAGACCTAATTCAAGAAGGAAATATGGGGCTTATTAAAGCTGTTGAAAAATTTGATTTCAATAAAGGGTTTAAATTTTCAACGTATGCAACATGGTGGATAAGACAGGCGATAACACGTGCAATTGCTGACCAAGCACGTACAATTCGTATTCCAGTACACATGGTTGAAACTATTAATAAGTTAATCCGTGTACAAAGACAATTGTTACAAGATTTAGGTCGTGACCCAGCACCAGAAGAAATTGGTGAAGAAATGGATTTACCACCAGAAAAAGTAAGAGAAATATTAAAAATAGCTCAAGAGCCTGTCTCTCTTGAAACGCCAATTGGTGAAGAAGATGACAGTCATTTAGGTGACTTTATTGAAGACCAAGAGGCGCAAAGTCCTTCTGATCACGCCGCGTATGAATTATTGAAAGAACAACTTGAAGATGTATTAGACACGTTAACTGACCGAGAAGAAAATGTATTACGCTTACGTTTTGGATTGGATGATGGTAGAACGCGTACATTAGAAGAAGTAGGTAAAGTGTTTGGTGTAACTAGAGAGCGTATTCGTCAAATCGAAGCTAAAGCACTGAGAAAATTAAGACACCCAAGTAGAAGTAAACGTCTAAAAGACTTTATGGACTAACTTTTTAGCTCTTTTGTACATTGTTGTGCAAAAGAGCTTTTTACATATACATAGAGGAGAACTTTTATGATTCCATTAAATCAAAGATTAAAAAAAGTAAGCACTTATATTCAAGGAGAGTATTTAGCTGACATTGGTTCAGATCATGCATACTTGCCTATCTATGCAATAGTGAATGGATTAACACAAAAAGCAATAGCGGGTGAGGTTATAAAAGGCCCATTTGAAGCTTCAAAACGTAATGTGATTGAGCATGAGCTGAACGAATTTGTTGATGTTAGACTGGGTGATGGTTTATCAGTTATACAACCTGACGATGCTATTACATCAATTACAATTTGTGGTATGGGAGGCCCTTTAATTGCAAAAATATTAAATGAAGGTGCAGATAAGTTAATAAACCACCCAAGATTAATATTACAAAGTAATATTCAATCAAGCGCTATACGCAAGCGACTGATACAATTAAATTACAATATTGTTGCTGAGGCTTTATTGGAAGAAAAAGGACATATTTATGAAATCATTGTCGCTGATTATTTTGAAAATGTTCAAATGATGTCTTTACATGAATTAAAATTTGGTCCAGAGTTGCTAAAGGATAAAAACAACTTATTTTATAAAAAATGGGAACGTGAACGCACCGCTTTATATAAAATACAGAAAAATTTGGATCCCCATCACCATGCCGAGCGTTTAAATGAAATCAATAGCGAAATTAATTTAATTAATGAGGTGTTATAAATGAATATTAATCAGCTACTTCAAATTATTAATAAACACGTACCATTAAATACTGCCGAATTATGGGATAATGTAGGCTTACTTATTGGTGATGAGTCTAATAAAGTAAATGGTGTATTAACAGCACTCGGCTGTACAGATGATGTGGTTGAAGAAGCATTGACAAATAATTGTAATACAATTATTTGTCACCATCCTCTTATTTTTAAGGGAGTGAAAAGTATAACGCAACAAGATGGCTATGGATCTATCATTCGTAAGTTAATACAAAACGATATTAATCTCATTGCGCTGCATACAAATTTAGACGTATATCCTAAAGGGGTTAATGCAATGCTTGCAAACAAAATTGGATTACAAAATACACGTATCTTAAATCCTGAGATAACTACTTATTATAAAGTTCAAGTATTTATTCCAAAAACTAATTTAGAAGCCTTTAAAAATAATTTGAGTGAGGCGGGATTAGCGCAAGAGGGAGATTATGAATATTGTTTCTTTGAAGCGCCTGGTCAAGGTCAATTCAAACCAGTTGAAAATGCAAATCCGCATATTGGTAAAATTGGTTCCATAGAATATGTAGAAGAGTATAAGTTAGAATTTATGATTGAAGCAAATCAAAAAGCGCTTGCACAACGATTAGTGACTCAACATCATCCTTACGAAACACCTGTTTTTGATTTTATCAAAATGGAAAAGGAGGCTGATTTTGGTCTTGGTATGATAGGTGAACTTGACACAGCAATATCTGCTCAATCATTGGTAAAACATATAAAAGCACAATTAAATATGCCGAGTATTCGTTTTACTGGTGATAAAAGTTCGATTATTAAAACTGTGGCTGTTATTGGCGGCTTTGGAATTGGATTTGAATATGCAGCTGCGGAAAAAGGCGCTGATCTCTTTATAACTGGAGATATCAAACATCATGACGCTTTAGATGCTAAAATTGCAGGTGTCAATTTACTAGACATTAATCACTACAGTGAATATGTTATGAAAGATGGTCTATGTGAACTTTTAAAAGTATGGTTAAATGATGAAAAGATTGATTTTACTATTAACGCATCACAATTAAATACAGATCCATTTGAATATATATAATATGTGAATAACTCGAATTTACTTATAATTAGTAGGTTCGAGTTATTATTTTTTTGAAAAATTGTTTCAAGTACGTGATGAATAAATAATTTAGTTCAAAATTATAAGCTAATGCTTTATAATAGAAAAGATGAAGATTTAAGGAGGCCAAGACATGGCAAATCACCCATTTGATAAATTTAATTTAGAACCTAGTCTGTTAGATGCCATTAAGGATTTGAATTTTACGCACCCAACTGATATACAAAGTAGAGTTATTCCAAAAATCATGAAACAGGTTAATTTAATAGGTCAATCACAAACTGGTACAGGAAAATCACATGCATTCTTATTACCACTCATGCATGCAATAGATATAGATTATAAAGAACCACAAGCAATAGTTGTAGCACCTACAAGAGAACTAGCTCAACAACTATTTGATGTTGCTAGTCATCTAGCTAAATTTAAAGAGGGCGTATCAGTTAAGTTGTTTATTGGTGGCACAGATCTAGAGAAAGATCGTACTCGAGCAAAAAACCAACCACAACTTATTATAGGCACGCCTACACGAATTAATGATTTAGCTAAAACTGGGGATTTACATGTTCATTTAGCTTCTTATTTAGTTATAGATGAAGCTGATTTGATGATAGATTTAGGTTTAATCGAAGAAGTCGATTTTGTGGCCACTAGATTAGATGAAAGTGCACGTATTGCAGTATTTAGTGCTACAATACCTAAATCATTGCACCCGTTTTTAAATAAATATTTAGAAAACCCTGAGTATGTTGAAATTGAAAACACTGAAAAAAATAAAAAGAATATTGATTTTTATTTAATCCCTACAAAAGGTGAAGCCAAAGTTGAAAAAACTTTAAAATTAATTGATGTTCTAAATCCATACTTATGTATTATATTTTGTAATAGTCGTGATAGTGCCGATGAGTTAGCAAACCAATTAAATGCTGCAGGTCTCAAAATAGGAATGATTCATGGTGGTTTAACACCAAGAGAACGTAAACAACAAATGAAAAGAATTAGAAATCTTGAATTTCAATTTGTTATTGCCAGCGATTTAGCTTCGCGTGGTATAGATATTGATGGTGTAAGCCATGTAATTAACTTTGATGTGCCTAAAGATATTGATTTCTTTACACACCGCGTGGGTCGTACAGGTCGAGGCCAATATAAAGGTGTAGCAATTACATTATATAGTCCTGATGAAGAAGATAATATTTCGTTGATTGAGCAACGTGGCTATCATTTTGAAAATGTTGATATTAAAAATGGTGAATTGAAAGCAATTAAAGCACATAATACCCGTCAGTCACGTAAAAATAAAGATGATAAATTAACGAACCAATTAAAATACAAAGTGAAAAGCAATAAGAAAAAGGTTAAACCCGGTTACAAAAAGAAATTCCAACGTGATTTGGATGATTTAAAACGCAAAGAACGTAAGCAATTTAGTAAGCAACAAACTCGTCAACAAAGGAAAAATAAAAAAGGATAGGTGACTACAATGTTATTGGGATCACATGTATCTATGAATGGTAAAAAAATGTTAGAAGGTTCAGCAGAAGAAGCACACAAATTAGGTGAATCCACGTTTATGATATACACAGGTGCGCCTCAAAATACTAGAAGAAAGCCCATCGAAGAATTAAATATTGAAAAAGGGCATGAGGTCATGAAGCGGCATGACCTTTCAAATATTGTTGTCCATGCGCCTTACATTATTAATATTGCAAATACAGTGAAACCACATGTTTTTGATTTAGGTGTAGAATTCTTACAAAGTGAAATTGAGCGTACACAAGCACTAGGTGCAAAAGACATCGTATTGCACCCTGGTTCCCATGTAGGTGAAGGGGCAGATGTGGGAATCAAAAAGATTATTGAAGGTCTTAATGAAGTGTTAACGCATGATAACGATGTTAGAATCGCATTAGAGACTATGGATGGTAAAGGTTCAGAAATTGGAAGAAACTTTGAGGAAATTGCAAAAATTATTGATGGAGTCGATTATAATGAAAGGCTTTCTGTGTGCTTTGATACATGTCATACCCATGACGCTGGATATAACATTAAAGAAGATTTTGATGGGGTACTTAATGAATTTGATAAAATTATTGGGGTTGACAGAATTAAAGTTGTACATGTCAACGATAGTAAAAATGACATAGGTGCGCATAAAGATAGACATGAAAACATTGGTTTTGGTTATATCGGCTTTGATGCTCTAAATTACATTGTTCATCACGATACTTTTAAAGATATACCAAAAATTTTAGAAACACCATTTGTTGGAATAGATAAAAAGAGTAAAAAACCACCATACAAATTAGAAATTGAAATGTTAAAACAACAACAATTTGACCCAGAATTACAAAATAAACTTTTAAATGAATAAAATAAATAAAAAGCACAGCCACTTTAGAACTTTAACAGTGGCTGTTTTTTTGATAAGTCGTAAAGATTACTATTTACATAATGTCATCCACGTTGTATAGTATAAAACGAGGTGAAAACATGTCTACGCCAGTATTCGAATTAAAAAATATTGATTATTATTTTGAAAATAAGCAAGTACTAGAAAATATAAATATCAAAATAAATCAAGGAGAGTTCTTAGCAATTGTAGGACCCAATGGTGCAGGAAAATCAACATTGCTAAAAATTATTCTTGGCTTATTACCTATTCAAAAAGGTCAGATTTACGTTGATGGTAAAGATTATAATGGAAAACAATCTGTATTAAAAATTAGCTATGTTTCTCAAAAAGCGCAAGCTTTTAAAGCAGGATTTCCAGCAAGTGTGAAAGAAGTCGTAATTAGTGGACTCACTAAAAGAAAACGAATGTTCCAATGGTTTAATAAAAGTGATGAGAATAAAGTGGAAAAAGTATTAAAACGATTAAATATTGAACATTTAATGAATAAGAATATTGCTGAACTTTCTGGAGGTCAACAACAACGCGTATTAATAGCAAGGGCGTTAATTAGTAATCCATCTGTTTTGATATTAGATGAACCTACAAGCGGTATAGATGCGAAGCATGTGAGTGAATTCTATGAAACACTAGAGACACTGAAACAAGAAGGCGTAACCATTATTCTAGTGACACATGATATTGGGGTTGTTGCTGATACAGCTACTGCCGTTGCTTGTTTGAATAAGCATTTGCATTTCCATGGAACTACAGAAGATTTCAAATCATTAGATGAAGTTGAAATATCGAAAATATATGGGCATCCTATCCAATTTGTAGATCATCAACATAGTAGGGAGTGTTGTTCGTCATGATAGAGGCATTAATAAATTTTGATTTCATGCGCTACTCTTTAATTAGTGGTGTATTGATTGGCTTTATCGCTCCATTAATTGGTGCTTTTATTGTGGTTAGAAGACTATCACTTATTGCTGATGCATTAAGTCATGTTACCCTTGGTGGTATATCATTTGGGATGTTTGTCATCACTATAACTCCTGCTTTAGCGATGATTAACCCGATGTGGTTTGGTATTCTTTTTGCCATCATAGGCGCATTGTTAATAGAAAATTTAAGAACATCGTATAGCAATTACCAAGAAATTGCTATACCTATTATTATGAGTGCAGGTATCGCACTTAGTGCCATTTTTATATCATTAGCAGATGGTTTTAACCAAGAAATCGTTGGTTTATTATTTGGGTCAATAAGCGCTGTAACTGAAAGTGACTTAGTTACGATTATTATAATTGTGGTTATTGTAATTGCTTTTATACTATCTTTTTATAAAGAACTATTTATATTGTCTTTTGATGAAGAATATAGTAAAGTTATCGGCATTCCTAAATGGATTCAATTTTTATTTATTATAATTGTTGCTATGGTTATATCAGCTTCTATGCGTGTAGTGGGCATTTTATTAGTAAGTGCATTAATCACTTTACCAGTAGCTATCAGTATGCGTATGACAAAAGGTTTTAAGCAACTAATCATTTTGAGTGTAATTATAGGAGAATTTTCAGTTATAAGTGGGTTAGTATTAGCTTTTTATATAAATATTTCTCCTGGTGGTGTAATTGTCGTATTACTTGTACTTATCCTTGCGTTAACGATGATATATCAAAAAGTTAAAACAAGAACGGTTAAAGGAGTTGTTAATAATGAAAACTGAAGAAGCAATTAATATTATAAAAGAAAACGGTCATAAATATACAAATAAAAGACGTGAAATGATAGATATCTTCGTAGATGAAGATAAATATATTAATGCCAAGCATGTTCAGCAAAAAATGGATAAAGATTATCCAGGCATCTCTTTTGACACAATTTATCGTAACTTACATTTATTTAAAGAGTTGGGCATTATTGAAGGAACAGAACTTGATGGAGAAATGAAGTTTAGAATTGCTTGTACAGACCACCATCACCATCATTTTATTTGTGAATCATGTGGGGACACCAAAGTAATTGATTTTTGCCCGATAGATCAAATAAAAGCTTTTCTTCCACAGGTTGATATCCATACACATAAATTAGAGGTGTATGGTATTTGTGAAGGGTGTCAAAATGCTTAATGTAATAAGCTAAGTTTGCTATTTGTAAAATGTAAAACGTCACAAAATTAATCTTTATACTAAAATTGAGTCGAATCGATGTAGGCCATTAGTATGAATTAAATTGAATTTTTAAAATAGTTTGTAAAAAATGTTTAAATAGAACTAATTTGAGATATACTAATAAAGGAACTAAAGATGACAAATTTTATTTTATGACCATTTAATTAATACACAAGCATATTAATTGTTGTCATTACTATAAGTTGTTATGCTTTATTTAAAGATTAATTAGGAGGATGATTATTTATGGCTTTTGAATTACCAAACTTACCGTATGGTTTTGATGCATTGGAACCACATATTGATCAACAAACAATGGAGATTCATCATGGCAAACACCATAACACTTATGTAACTAAATTAAATGCAGCAGTAGAAGGAACTGATTTAGAATCTAAATCAATCGAAGAAATTGTTGCAAACTTAGACAGTGTACCAGAAGATATTCAAACAGCTGTTCGTAATAATGGTGGAGGACACTTAAATCATTCATTATTCTGGGAATTATTAACTCCAAACTCTGAAGAAAAAGGTACTGTTGTTGATAAAATTAAAGAACAATGGGGTTCTTTAGATGCATTCAAAGAAGAGTTTGCTAACCAAGCTGCAGGAAGATTTGGTTCAGGTTGGGCATGGCTAGTAGTTAATAACGGTAATTTAGAAATCGTTACTACACCTAACCAAGATAACCCAATAACTGAAGGTAAAACACCTATCCTAGGCTTAGATGTTTGGGAACACGCTTATTACCTCAAATACCAAAACAAACGTCCAGACTATATCAGTGCATTCTGGAATGTTGTAAATTGGGAAAAAGTTGACGAATTATATAATGCTGCTAAATAAATAAACAGTCAATTATGACGGCCTTTTCAAAGGTCGTCATTTTTTTGACTAAAATAATAGAAATATTCTCTAATTTCATATATGATTTATAATGAGAACTTTTGAATAGAGGTATGTTGTTTTGCTAAAAAGACTAAAAGAAAAATCAAATGATGAAAAGATCAGAAATACAATGAATAAAAGGATTAGCTTTATATTTGGTGTTATTGTATTCATTTTCGCAGTAATTGTTTTAAGATTAGGTTATTTACAAATTGCTGAAGGTTCTCATTATCGGCAACTCATCAAAAATAGTGAAAATTTAACTGTAAATGAAGCCGTGCCAAGAGGGCGAATTCTAGATAGAAATGGCAAGGTTCTCGTCGATAACGCTTCTAAAAAGGCAATTACATATGCAAGGGGCAGAAAAACTTCTCAATCAGATGTTTTAAAAACTGCTAAAGACTTATCACGTTTGATTGAAATGGACACAGAAAAAATCACAGAGCGTGATAAACAAGATTATTGGATTCAAATACACCCTAATAAAGCCAAAGATTTAATGAAAAAAGAACAATCTTTATTAGATGATGGTAGTATTTCGCAAGAACAGTATGATCAAACTTTATATAATAAAATTGGTGACAAACAAACAGATAGTCTTAGTGATGAAGATTTACAAATTTTAGCAATATATAGAGAAATGATGGCAGGCTCTACTTTAGATCCTCAAATGATTAAGAATGAAGATGTAACTAATGAAGAGTATGCTGCAGTTTCTCAAAAATTATCAGAATTACCAGGTGTAAACACGACGATGGATTGGGATAGAAAATACCCGTATGGTGATACATTAAGAGGTATACTTGGTGATGTTTCAACAAGTGAAGAAGGTATACCAAAAGAATTAACAGAGCAGTATTTATCAAAAGGTTACTCACGCAATGACCGTGTCGGTAAATCTTATTTAGAATATCAATATGATGAAATCCTTAAGGGTAAGAAAAAAGAAATGAAATATACTACGGATAAATCAGGAGAAGTCATTGACTCACAAGTTGTTAGCAAAGGTTCACGTGGAGATGATTTAGTATTAACTATTGATATAGAATTACAAGAAAAAACAGAAGAATATCTCGAAAAACAAATTAAGAAATTACGTGATGAAGGTGCAAAAGACATGGATAACGCAATGATGGTTGTCCAAAATCCAAATAATGGCGATATTTTAGCAATGGCAGGTAAACAAATTGATAAAAACGGTGACTTAACTGACTATGACATCGGTACGTTTACTTCACAATATGCTGTGGGTTCTTCAGTAAAAGGTGGTACACTTTTAGCTGGTTATCAAAATGATGCAATTAATGTAGGTGAAGAAATGATTGACGAACCGTTAGAATTTGCCGGGGGACTTACTAAACGCTCATACTTTAACCAAGAGGGCGAAGTGAAAATTGATGACAAAGAAGCATTGATGCATTCTTCAAACGTATATATGTTTAAAACTGCCTTAAAAATTGCTGGATCAGCATATACACCAAATATGACGTTGCCATCAGATATTTCAGAGGCAGGCCAAAAATTACGCAAAGGATTAAATCAAGTTGGCTTAGGAGTTAAGACAGGTATAGATTTACCTAACGAAACAAATGGTCAAATTGAACCGTTAACTGATAATCCTGGTAACTTCTTAGATTTAGCGATTGGACAATATGACACATATACACCTTTACAACTTTCCCAATATGTTTCTACAATTGCGAATGATGGGTATAGAGTACAACCACATATTGGCTTAGAAGTAAGAGAAGCTACAAATAAAGATACACTTGGCCCAGTAAAAGAAAAATTCAAAGGCGATGTATTGAATAAGATTAATAATTCAGAAAAAGAACTTAAACAAGTTCAAGAAGGTTTTGAAATGGCCTTTAATGAAGAAGAAGGAACAGGGTACGAAAGCTTTAACGACACAGATGTGCCCTCAGCTGGTAAGACAGGTACTGCTGAAGTTTTCCAAGATGGTGAACCAAAAGTAAACTCTACTTATGTAGGTTATGCACCAATCGAAGATCCACAATTAGCATTTTCAATTGTGTATACCAATCAACCTGTTCCTGAGCCATGGTTAAATGGAGGAGATTTGGGTAGAGATGTTATCAATTATTTCTTTGACGAGGAAGACAATAATTGATTCATTTAAGGACCTAATTTATTAAAAATACTGATGCAGTGGTGTTTATTGAAAAATTAATACTTTTCAATTTTATAACTAAATGGTATGATTAATAGGTCGTATTTTGAAAAGGTAAGGAGGAATTAGCATGCGCGTAAACGTAACTCTAGCTTGTACTGAATGTGGAGAAAGAAACTACATTACTACAAAAAATAAACGTACTAATCCTGAACGTATAGAAATGAAAAAACACTGTGCTCGTGACAACAAACACACTATGCACCGTGAAACAAAATAATTTATATTTTGAACCAGATTCTTTAGTTAGAATCTGGTTTTTTTTGTAGAAATTTAAATTGACTGCTTTTTTAAAAATGCTGTTTAATGACATTGTAATTTATTAACGTTATAATAATAGAAGTATAATGAACGGGAAGGTGTATTTTATGAGTAAAAAAACATTGCGCCAAGATAAAATTCAGTCAATGAAATCATTTATGTCACATGAAGCTAAACAAGCATCAGATGAATACCTCGCTAATCATTTGTTTGATACTAACGAATATAAAACAGCAAACCGTATAGGCATTGTATTATCAATGCCACACGAAGTAGATACATATTCCATCATTGAACAAATGATTAATGATGGAAAAAAAGTGTTTGTGCCTGAAACAAATTATAAGCTTCGAGAAATGACTTTTAAAAATGTTGATAGTCTTGACCATATTGGACCAGACGACAAAGGCATTAATCATGTTGTAGCTGATACAGAAATTTCAAATCAGTTAGATCTATTGATTGTGCCCGGTGTGGTTTTCAATCATAGTGGATATAGAATTGGTTATGGTGGTGGTTATTTCGACAAATTTTTAAGTCAAAATAAACAACCCACGATAAGTTTAATCTACGATTTCCAGCTTGGTGAATTTGATGTGGAATCACATGACCAACCTGTTGAAAAATTAATAATAGCAACAACTTAATTATGGAGGCAGAAATGAATACAGAAAAACATTATTGGAAGTGTATCTACACTTGGGTTAAATATTTTAATTATCATGTTGTTCATCGTAATCAAGATGATAATGAAATTTGGCTGGCAAACAAGAAAAAGCAATCTGTCGCTATTTTTAAATTTGGTGCTCATTCTACTCAAGAAGTTAGATTTGCCAAAAGTAGAATTCAAGAAAACGAAGATAATATTGTTTCATTTTTAGAGTATGAGCCCCATAATTATGAATTATTTATCTTCACTGATAAAACTTTTACCGATGAAAATTTGAATGAAATACAGCCATTTAAATTTAAAGTAAAAATCATTAGAGAAGCTAATCACGTAGAAAGAATTATGCCGAATTTCATAATGAAAAAAGTCTATAATCGAGATACAAAGCTTACTAAATCTCAATTTAAACATCGTGCATTAAATAATAACCCTATTGAAAAACACATGCTTAAATTCGCTCCCGTAACATACAGCTTAATTGTGGTAAATGTTATTATTTGGCTTGCAATGGTATTGTTTTTAAATCGCTTCTCAGATATAAAATTGTTAGATGTAGGCGGGCTTGTTCATTTTAATGTTGTACATGGTGAATGGTATAGACTTGTTTCCTCCATATTTTTACATTATGATTTTGAACATATTTTAATGAATATGCTAAGTTTATTCATATTTGGTAAAATTGTGGAATCAATTGTGGGTCACTGGCGAATGCTTGTCATATATATTTTTGCTGGTATATTTGGTAACTTTGCGTCATTATCATTTAATATCGATACAGTTTCAGCAGGAGCTAGTGGAGCAATCTTCGGTTTGATTGGCGCAATTTTTGCCTTTATGTATGTAGGTAAGCAATTTAACAGAAAAGTTATTGGTCAATTATTAATCGTATTGGTTATTATAATAGCTTTATCTTTATTTATGACAAATATTAATATTGTTGCACATATCGGTGGCCTTGTAGGTGGATTATTAATAACTTTAATTGGTTACTACTTTAACAATGACAAAAATCGCTTCTGGTATCTATTTATACTTATACTTGTATTATTTATTGCGGCTCAAATACGTATTTTTACAATAGATGAAGATAACATATATAATACAATTATTGCGAAAGAGATGAAGCAAGGTCAATATGATGAAGCAAAAGATATGGTGGAACATACTATAAATAAAGATTATGCAGATGATGAAACATATTATTTACATGGTCTTATCAATGCAACATTGAATTCTAAAGCTGAAGGTATTGCAAGTTGGAAAAGAGGTTTAAGATATTATCCAGATTCAGGTCTTTTAAATTATCTACTAGCAATTGCTAGTAGATCACTTGGAGAGGATGATAAAGCACAAGACTATATTAAAAAAGCTTTAGAATCAGATCCTAGTAATAAGGATTATATTAATTTAAATAAAGAATTGAGCGATAATAGTGATTCAAAAGATAAATAATTTTTATGACGTGCTTCAGCTTTTAAAAAAATTCGGATTTATTATATATTTTAAAGATAAAAACGATATGTATGAAATGATGGAACAAGAAATTAAATCATTATATGACTATAAATTAATATCAAACGATGAATATTTGAAATGTAAATTAATTATAAATCAGAGAAGGATGAATAAATAAATGAAAAAAATCATATTAGCAGCAGATATTGGTGGAACAACATGTAAATTAGGCGTTTTTGACGAAAATCTTGATCGGTTAGAGAAATGGTCAATTGATACTGATACGTCTGATTCAACTGGTTATGTACTATTAAAAAATGTTTATGATGCTTTTGCATATTATATTGATAACTCTGAATTCACTTTTTCTGATGTTATTGGAGTAGGTATTGGTGTTCCTGGTCCAGTTAATTTTGAAACTGGGATAGTAAATGGTGCGGTTAATTTATATTGGACTGAAAGCGTAAATGTAAGAGAAATATTTGAACAATTTGTAGATTGTCCTGTTTATGTTGATAATGATGCGAATGTTGCCGCATTAGGTGAAAAACACAAAGGAGCTGGAAATGGTTCTGATGATGTCGTTGCGATTACATTAGGCACTGGATTAGGCGGTGGTATTATTTCTAATGGAGAGATTGTTCATGGTCATAACGGCTCCGGAGCAGAAATTGGACATATCAGAGTAGACCACGACCAACGTTTCCACTGTAACTGTGGTAAGTCAGGTTGTATTGAAACCGTCGCTTCTGCAACAGGTGTAGTTAACTTAGTGAATTTTTATTATCCTAAATTAACATTTAAGTCTTCAATTTTAGAGTTAATCAAAAACAATCAAGTTACTGCAAAAGCCGTGTTCGACGCTGCTAAAGAAGGGGATCAGTTCTGTATCTTCATCACTGAACGCATTGCAAATTATATTGCTTACTTATGTAGCATGATAAGCGTGACAAGTAATCCAAAATATATTGTTTTAGGTGGCGGTATGTCAACTGCTGGATTAATCTTGATTGAAAATATAAAAACAGAGTATCATAATTTAGCATTCAGTCCATCTCAAGAAGGCACTGAAATCGTTCAAGCACAGTTAGGTAATGATGCTGGTATTACTGGTGCAGCTGGATTAATTTACACTTATATTATAGAAAAGGATGGTGTTAAGTAATGGCTATTGTAGACGTAGTTGTTATACCAGTAGGGACTGAAGGCCCTAGTGTAAGTAAATATATTGCAGAAATACAGACAAAATTAAAAGAATATAAAGCGCAAGGCAAAATCGATTATCAATTAACACCAATGAATACTTTAATTGAAGGTGATTTAAAGGACTTATTTGAAGTTGTTCAAGCAATCCACGAATTGCCATTTGATAAAGGGTTAGATCGTGTATGTACTAATATTAGAATTGATGATCGTCGCGATAAATCTCGTAAAATGAATGATAAGTTAAAAGCCGTCCAAGACCATTTAGAAAATGGAGGCAAATAAAATGAGAATTTCAAGCTTAAGTTTAGGTTTAGTTGAGACGAATACTTATTTTATCGAAAATGATAACCAAATCATTTTAATAGATCCAGCAAGTGAGAGTGATTTAATTATTAAAAAATTAAATCAAATTAATAAACCTTTAAAGGCGATATTGTTAACGCATGCGCACTTTGATCACATCGGGGCATTAGATGATATTATTAATAAATATGATATACCTGTTTATATGCACAAATCAGAATTTGATTTCTTAACTAATGCGGAGAAAAATGGTTCAGAAAAATTTAAACAATACGGTATGCCAATTATTAAAAGTAATGCAATACCCATTGAACTTAAAGAAGGAAATGCGCAAATCGCTGATTTCGAATTTAATATTTTGCATACGCCAGGCCACTCACCAGGTAGTTTAACTTTTGTTTTCAGTGAGTTTGCAGTAGTCGGTGATACTTTATTTAAACAAGGTATAGGTCGAACTGATCTTTACAAAGGAGATTATGAAACTTTAGTAAATTCTATATTAGATAAGTTGTTCAAACTAGATGATGATTTGCCACTATTCCCAGGACATGGCCCACATACTACAGTGGAAGATGAACAATCAAATCCTTATTTACATGGGTAGTAGCGGCTGACTAACTATACTAAATAATTTGTTTCGATTTAAAAATAATAAAAGAAATTTAATCACCTTCTACGTGTTTACATGTAGGAGGTGATTTTTTTGAAACTATTATTTAACCATATATTGATAAAAGCGTTAGAACAAGATGCTACAGACATACATTTTATACCATCTGAAAATCAGACGACTGTAAAGTTCAGAATACAAGGTGATTTGGTCCTAATTGAAACAATACAAGACAATGTTTATAAAAAATTATTGACTTTTATGAAATATCAAGCAGGGTTGGACGTCTCAAAACACAATACGGCACAAAGTGGAAGATATGTTTATAAATTAAAAGAAATTTATTATTTGCGAGTTTCAACTTTACCTTTATCATTAGGTAATGAAAGTTGTGTGATTAGAATTATACCTCAATATTTTCAAACGAAAAATAGCGCCCATAGTATAAAGGAATTGTATTCATTAATGAGCAAAAAGCAAGGTTTAATATTGTTCAGTGGTCCAACTGGGTCTGGAAAAGTACATTAATGTATCATTTAGTCATGTTTGCAAAAGAAAAATTAAATCTCAATATTATAACGGTAGAAGATCCAGTAGAACAGTTAGTTAAAGGTATTACACAAGTTTCTATTAATGAAAAAGCAGGAATAAATTATGAAAACTCATTTAAGGCGATACTGAGATGTGACCCAGATATAATACTTATAGGTGAAATACGTGATTCTAATATTGCCAAATATGTTATACAAGCAAGCTTAAGTGGGCACTTGGTATTATCTACGATACATGCTAGTGATGGCAAAGGGGCATTATTAAGATTGCGAGAGATGGGGATAACAATACAAGAAATAAGACAATCTATATTGAGGGTTTTAAATCAGCGACTTATTACAACATTTGATAATGAAAGAAAGTTAATCTATGAACAGTTAACACACTTTGATATAGATTACTTTTTCAATAATAACCATACCTTACCAACTCATTTTCATAGTTTATCGTATCATCTAAAACAAATGTCAAAAGAAGGTGTGATTTGTGAAGAAACCGTTAATCGGTATATTTAAAATTTCTAGGTATAGAACAATTAATGAAAAAAATAAAATAGACCTTTTGCTAAGGCTAAAAGATCTAATAGACCATGGGTTTACACTTACTGAAGCATTCAGTTTTTTAATACTACATACCAATATTAAAACACCTCATTTAATCAATACAATTGAAGACACGTTAAAAAATGGCGGTAATTGTTATGAAATTTTAGAAATACTTAAATATCCAAAACCAGTTGTAATGTTAATCTATTTTTCTGAAATGTTTAGTGATTTATCTATTAGCTTAGCACACGCTCATGATTATTTATTAAGGAATTATAATGTAAAAAAAACACTGCTAAAAACAGTACAATATCCATTATTATTAGTAGTAATATTTATTATTATTTTAGTTGCCTTAAACCATACAATTATCCCCGAATTTCAAACACTTTATAGTAATTTGGCAGTGGAAATATCTACATTTCAAGCTTATCTATCTCTTTTTATAATTAATTTTCCTTCTCTCATATGCTACTTCATCATATTTATTATACTAATTACAATATCATTCACTTTTTATTATAAACATTTATCTATACAACAAAAACATACGTTCATTTTGTATTTTCCTATTGTTCGTAAATTTTTTAAACTTTATAAAACATATCGTATTGCTTCAGAATTTACATTATTTTATAAGAACGGCATTAATTTACAAAAAATAGTAGAAATTTACAAACAACAGCAAAACGATAAATATTTGAATTATCTTGCTGATAAAATTTTGTTTGGAACTCAATCTGGGTTAAAACTCAGTGAAATATTGAATCGAATTGCATGCTTCGAAAAAGATTTAACTCTTTTTTTAGAAGAAGGCGAAAAAAAAGGGAGAGTCGAAATTGAACTTAAGTTATATAGTGAGATAATAATCGCTCAAATAGAACGTCAACTACAAACGCTAATAAAACTAATTCAACCGTGTGTTTTTGCATTGCTAGCTTTTTTAATCATATCTTTGTATCTTGTTATTATGTTGCCGATGTTTGATTTAATGCAAACAATCAAATAATAAATGAAATGGAGTCATTTAATTTTAGATGAAAAAAATTTTTAATAAAGACGCTTTCACTCTTATAGAAATGTTACTAGTTTTATTGATCATAAGTTTATTACTTATTTTGATTATTCCTAATATCGCAAAACAATCTACGCATATACAAACGGCTGGTTGTGATGCACAACTTAAAATGGTTGATAGCCAAATAGAAGCATATTCATTAAAGTTTAATAAAAAACCATCTTCTATCGAAGAATTAGTATCAGAAGGATATATTAAAGAAAATCAAAAAAGATGTAAATCTGGGGATACAATTTCAATAACCAACGGTGAAGCCATTGCTAATTAGCAAAGCATACACCTATATAGAAATGGTTTTTGTATTAGGAATAGTAAGTTTATTGTTATTCATACAAATCAAATATATAAATTCCAATGATTTTTACAGGAATTCAAGTAATCATTCTATAAATAGTTTGATTATGCAATTTAACTATCTAAAATCTAAAGCAATTAAAGATAATAAGCCTATCACTTTAATATTTAATACATTCTCTTCTGAAATTATCGTAAGAGAGCCTATGTTTGAAAATCCTCCATTAAAATTACCTCAAGATACATTCATACATCCTCGTACAAATGTAAATTACTTAACATTTAATAAAAATGGAGACACGAATAAATTTGGTACATTATATATTACAAATAACAAAACGATTTATAAGGTGATTTTTCATATTGAAAAGGGGAGAATGAGATATGAAAAAATGTAATATTAAAGCGTCATTGTTTATAGATGCTATACTTTCATTCTCGATTATTACAACCATTTGTATATTATTTTTACCAATGTTATTACAATTAAATCAAGCTACAAAAGATAAAATAACACACATTGAAATGAAGAGAATACTACTCATATCTATGCAAAAATATCAAAAAAGTGAATTAGAGAAGGGCTTTTCAATTAATGGCTATAGTTTGAA
>Ga0079226_10000383_pt1 | contig 30735 bp, 27 predicted proteins | sample Poulit2014_FD_76345 | JGI IMG/M metagenome (GOLD analysis project Ga0079226, IMG submission 76345) | Agricultural soil microbial communities from Georgia to study Nitrogen management - Poultry litter 2014 | ecosystem: Environmental > Terrestrial > Soil > Agricultural land | place: USA: Georgia...
TATAATAAATAAACTTTTATTTAATGATATGACTTCTTTCTCTTTTGCCCTTCTCTTCCTGCTAATAAAGGATGGAAGGGCACTTTTACTTTCTTATCCGTCATTCACATCATCCATATATAGATCATATAGTACCTTGCATAGAATAATAGTAAATGTTACCATACTGTCTGTACTATTTATATTATAGTACTATACATTGAATAGTAGTCATTTTGATGAAGGTAGTGATGTAAAAGTGAACGTACAATTTAAAAAAGGTGTCTTAGAGCTCTGTGTCTTAGTATTGCTTGATAAACAAGACCACTACGGATATGAACTCGTTAAAAAAATATCTGATCAAATAGCTATTTCAGAAGGCTCTGTTTATCCACTATTAAGACGGTTAACGAAAGACGGCTACTTTACGACGTACTTAAGAGAGTCTACAGAAGGTCCGCCACGCAAGTATTATCAGTTAACAGATGTCGGAAGAACATATATGCATGATCTTCTCCAAGAGTGGCAAGATTTTTCAAAAGCAGTCAATCAATTAATAAAAGAAGGTGTAGCTGATGACTAAAGATGAATTTTTAGAAGCATTAAACAATGGATTAAAGAAATTACGCACGGAAGAACGCGAGGAGATTATTCGAGATTTCGAAGAACATTTTTCTCACGGATATACCGAGGGAAAAACGGATAGAGATATCATTGCTTCTTTAGGTTCACCAGAAAATATAGTGAAAGAAATTATGCTTACTTATGACGCTGAACAAGTAAAAGAAACTCCAGTCACTGGAAGCTTGCTTCGTACGATATGGTTAGTCATTGGTTTAGGATTTTTAAACTTAGTCGTCGTCCTTGGACCTGTTATCGGTTTATTCGGATTAATTATTGGTATTTGGGCAGCAGGCGCTTCATTCATTGTTTCCCCAGCTTTAGTACTCATTAACGTACTTATTTATCCAGGGACTTTTGCGTTATTCGATCTTTTCTTTTCAATATTACTTTGTGGACTCGGACTTTTCCTTATTATTGGAATATATTTTGTAACAAAAATAGTGTATAACATGTTTATTCGTTACGTAACGTTTAACGTAAAGCTTGTGAAGGGTGGTTTTTAACACATGATTAGAAGAGTCTTAGTTGTTGCTATTCTCTTAATACTTATTGGTGGAATCGGCAGTCTTTATACCGCCAAATCACAAAAGAAAGAAAGCGAGAAACTAGAAGAAGTTATTGAGGAAACAAGTTTTGATAAAATTAACCTTCATACAGACAATGCTGACATAATACTTTCTTCAACAACAGATAACCAAGCGAAAATAGAACTACACGGTTATCAATCTGGAGATGAGTTGCTAGCAAATGTCGTTGATCAAACATTAGACGTTCGTGTTAACAATAAATCAGCAAAATTATTTTCCTTTGACTTCTTTTCTCCAGTATTATCACTACATATCTATGTGCCAGAGAAAATCTACGATACCATTCAAATAAAGAGTACTAATGGATCAATTGAAATGGTGAATATCGAAGGAAAAAATTTTGATGTATTTACAAATAACGGAAAAATGACATTAAATCACACGGTAGGCAATAGCTTTTCACTAGATTCAGACAATGGCCAAATCAAAATGAATGACGTCACTTCAGCACGTTTGCAAGCAACGACTGATAATGGGAGCATCACTCTTAACACAGAAGACTTAGACCAATCAATCAGTTTATATACAGATAATGGAGAGATTGACATACAGTCTGCCAGTGAACCAACAAACGCAACGTTCGATATTAAAACAGATAATGGAGAAGTGACTTTTTTTGGGGAGAAAGATTGGGCTGTTAAAACTGGTAATGGCGAAAATGACATTAAATTGCATTCAAACAACGGCAATATCACTTTATCCCATTAACTCATATTGTCTTATACTACATTAAAAAGGGAAATCTAAACTCATAGATTTCCCTTTATATATATTTAACATCGTATAAACTGTTTCTCACATATTTGATAAATGACGTCTGCCACATTGTTTATAAACGTTTCATCATGTGTAACAAAAATAACTGTCCCCTCGTACCCGATAATAAATTTTTCGAGTGCTTTCATGGCGTGCATATCTAAGAAGTTAGTCGGCTCATCTAATAACAAAATATTATATTGTCCTAAGAATAACCGGCATAACTGCAAGCGAACGGCCTCTCCGCCACTTAAAGATTGCACATTTTTCTTTATGTCCGTACGATCAAACTGCATCGCATGTAACACACTCCGAATAAATCCCTCATCATAGTCTGAAACACTTTTAATAAATTGTAACACTGTTTTATTTGTCAAAAACTGATAGCTCATTTGTTTAAAATAGCCAATTTTAGCCTTAGGAGAAATAATTAATTCAGATGACTGATTGGCAATACGTTGAAGTAACGTACTCTTTCCACTTCCGTTGTTCCCCGTAATCGCGATTTTTTTATTTAATGGTAATTGAAAACTCACTTCATCTAAAAGCACTTTATTAGCTATTTTAAGCGTAAAACGATCAGCCATTATTGGAAATCGATTGTGCAACGTCAAAGCCTTTGACTGAGGAAATATAATCGGTCTGTCTTCTTTAGTAGCTTCTACTTTATCAAGCCTTTCGATTCGCTGTTCAATCGCTTTTGCCGCACGTTGGATTGCTTTTTGACTCGTTCCTTTTGATTTTGTTTCAAACATTCGATTGGGCTTTTCTCTTGAACCTCTATGAGACGGATGACTCGCTTGGGCAATTTTATTCGCCCGTTCCATTTTTTCTTGTGCAGCCTTTTTGAGACGCCCTTTTTCCTTTAAGAATTGTTCATGTGCTTGATTCTGTTGGTCACGTTCTTGCTGTTTCTGCTCTAAATATTCGCTATAGTTTCCTGAGTAAACGGTAACGTTACCTTCTTCCACTTCCCAAATCGTTGTAACGAGCTCATCTAACACGAATCGGTCATGACTAATTATAATGAGTGCCCCGTAATAATAACGTAACTCATCAAGCAAAAACGAAATTCCTTGTTCGTCTAAATGTGTCGTCGGTTCATCTATAAGCAACGCTTCGTGATAATGTGTAAACAATTGTGCGAGTTTCTTTCTCGTTTGTTCCCCACCACTTAACGCTGTTGTATCTGTTGGTACCGTTAATTTTCCGAGCAATGCAGGATCTGCTTCAGTAGTTGTCGGTCCTTCCATTTGTTCGAAGTAACCAGATGCTACATATGTCCGTACAATTCCACTTGATGGTTGGATTTTACCTGCAAGCAACTTTAATAATGAACTTTTACCAGCACCGTTTTTCCCAATAATACCAATCCGGTCAAATTGGTGGACTGTTAATCGATCAATCTTTAATATGACTTTATCTAAATAACTTAACCTTACATTTTCACATTCAAAACATAATTTTTCCATCTTGCTACCTCCTGAAATATTTTCATTTCGTATCGATAGCTAGAATCGATACGAGCTTCTGTTTAACTGAAGCTCGTATTAAAAAAAGAATAAATATTGCAAAATAATCACCTTCTCAATCTATGACTTAAAAACTTTATCTTTTTATAGAAAACAAAAAAATCACAAGCATCTGCTTGTGATTAAAGAGTAATGGGAAAAAATATATGAGTTGCTTATTACAAATAGCCATTCTTTTCTTATTGTTTTACCTAAGAAAGAAATACTACGCAATTAATAATTTAACAATAATTATTAAAAAAAGACAGACTTACCCCGCTTACTCTGAATCTAGATGACAGAGCCTTTGAAATTATTCAATTACTGATTCAAAGTTAGGATGCGAAGTTTCATTGCATGTGTCATTTTTTAATAATCCTCCTACTAGTTTTAATAACTTTAATTTTAAACAGTCACTATATAGATGTCAATCATTTAAACGTATATTAATTTTAGTCCGAAAGAACGCTCAATTAATCACACGTTTACGTCGCACTTATTTCTGAATTTACACGGTCTTTACTAAACAATGTTACTGACATTAAAATAATAAATGAAAATGGTAATCCGACCATAATTGGATGGACACCAAATGGGTGACCTAATATTTGCCATAAAACAGATAGTCCTAAACCTGCCCACATCCCGAGTACACCTGCCATTCGCGTCGGACGTTTCCAAAACATGCCAAGGACGATAGGTGCTAGTAAAGCAGATACTGACATCGCTGTTCCTGTCACCATCAAGTTAACTAAGCCTGGTATTTTCAGCGCTAATATAACCGATATAATTGATACGATTAAGACGGATAAACGGCTATACAGAACCATGTTTGCTTTTTCTTCATCTTTTACAAGTGGACGAATAATATCGTTAGCAATCGATGATGATCCAGCGATGAAAAATGAATCCGCACTAGAAATAACGGCTGCTAATAAAACGATAACCATCACGATGACTCCATATGTCGGAAATACCGCTTGAATCGTATCGTAATAAATAAGTGCCGGGTTTTCTGATTGAATATTTAAACCGAATCGACTAAATACACCCGTCCCGACGATAATTGCTCCTAAACCGACAGCAATAATCATTGACAACCAGTAACCATTACGAGCTGTTTTTAAACTGTTTGCTGCCCAGATACGTTGCCAAACATCTTGGCGAATAAACTGGTAACAAGCGAGTGTTAAAAGATAAATCATAATTTCGTTTGAGCTAATATTAAAGACATTTAACATCGCATGCTCGTTTTGTGCAACTGCTGTTGAACTTACTTCACTCCAACTACCTGACTGCTGCCAAACGACGATAAATAAAATAATAACCCCGATTGTTAGCAATGACCCTTGGATAACATCTTGCCAAACGACAGCCTTTAAACCACCTAAATACGTTTTAATCGTTAATAAAATCCACCCGATTAAAATACCGACCGTCATACTTATGCCGAGCGTTAAATTTAAAATCGTTGCAATCGCAACAAACTGCATACCTGTCATCGCGCAATAAGAAAATAAAAAACTAATAACTGTCGGTAAACGCGCCTTTTCTCCGTAACGTAAAGCCGCATAATCACCAACTGTTACCATTTGATGCTTTTCGCCAATTTCGCGAATTCGCTTTAAGAAAAACAGTGCAAGGACGATAACCGCACTAATCATCGTAATATGAATCCATTGCTGCCCCATTCCTAAGCTGTAACCGTTTTCCATATAACCTAAAAGCGTTGCACCACCAACCCCTGTTCCGATAAATGTTAATATAAGTGGTAACGTTGAAACGGATCGTCCTGCCACGTTATAATCATCATACGTTTTTATTTTCTTGTTAATAACGAAAGACAAGCCGATAAGAAAGATAAAATATATAAGGACAATTACCCCAATTAACATCTGTTCACTTGGATTAAACACATAAAAACCTCCCCTAATCATTAGTAAAAGACGTGTTGTGAAAAGTTTCACAGCACGTCTTTCATCATAGCAAATATTCAAAATTTTAGTAATAAAAATATCACTTTCTTTTAAAATGTTACTTATTACTTATTGATCTATTTCTTTTTACGTAAACGAATTTTCGACCGGAACTTTTGCAAGATGCTTTCCTTTTTTTCTTCAGTTGGCTCGTCCGCTTCATCAATTGTTCGTAAATCTTCTTTTAAAGTTTCTTTTAAGTCTTTTTCTTCTGCAACGATTTCTTCCTCAGCTACCATCTCTTCTTTTGATGACTCAGCCACTTGCTTCACTTCGTCCATCGAAGCTTCTTTCATATAATAAGCGATAGCTGCTTTCCCGATAGAATACGTTCCAGACGCTGCCACGCCACCACTGATAGCTGATCCTGCACCTGGTACGACATTTAGTAATTTACTTCCTTGCTGTGCAACAAATCGTAAACCAAAGCCGAACAAAAACACCGCTCCTAAAGAAATAATAAATTCACGCGCTGTTTTTGCACTTACTTCATTACCGCTTAAATATGCGATGAGCATCACTTCGATCACTTGAATCGGTAATAAAACTAAAATATCTGCAATTGGAATTGGCGTCGTCCCAACGACTGCACTTGCAGCTGTAAAACGCTTCACAAATACGTTTGCAATTTTTTCTAAAGCATTTTCGACTTTATTATTTAGCATTAAATCGAGTGCCGCTCGAAATTCAATATGATCAACAAGAACATTAATGAGCTCGTCGATATTATATCTACCGTCATAAACGATTCTGAGCTTCTCTCTTTCCTCGGCCGAGAGATCCTCTGGAGAATCATCACTCCATTCAACATAAGATGACACTGGAACAATGATTGCATCTTTCAATGATGCATCATCAAGCACTTGCTTGACTTGTTTTACTTTATCTTCAATGTTTTTTAATTTTCTATCTGTATATTCTTCAGCGATTTTTATCCGCGACGGCTCGATTTCATCGATTCGATTAATCACTGTAAGAAGTGGCGGTTTTACATTCAGATGATCCATCAGTTCCTTAAGTGCAATCGTATCTTCACGTAACGTCGAACGATCAGCACCACTCGTTAAAAACATAAACGCATCTGGCTGAAAGTCCTCAATAACCGTCCGTAAATCTTCTTCTGCTGTACGCGATTGCTCAGAAATGTTTTCTTTAATACCACGTGTATCAATCACTTCGAACATCGTTTTCCCTTGTTTTTTATACTTAAAAATTTCATGTTCAATCGTACCGACTTCAATCGAACTTGTCTCTGCTAAATACGTATCAAACATCGCATTAATCAAACTACTTTTCCCAACGCCTGAACGTCCAACAAGGACAATTCTCGGTGCCCGTCGTTGTTCGATATCATCGATAATACTTTTAATTTCTTCTGAATGAAATATTTCCTCAATCATTTTTCGAGCAAATGATGGTATCGCAATATCTAATTCATCAATAAACGATGACGATGAATTCATCAAATGTGCGATGTTTTTTAACCGTTCTTCAATTTCTTTTGTACGCTCCACAGTCAATCATCTCCTTAACTGCTCCTATAACTTTATTTTATCCTTTTTCTTTTCTAATAGCTATAACTTTTGTCGATTTTACCTCGTTTTAACGTTCACATGATAGAATCGCATTACTTTAAAAAAGGAGAGTGCCTATGAAATTACGTGCAAACTTATTTATCTTAATGGCCACTATCTGTTTATCATTAGTTGGTTGTGGAAATGGTGATGAAGAAGCATCTGAACAACAGGCCGAAGCACCACCTGAACATGAAAGTGATGAAGAAATCGAATCTATATTAGATGCTCATCCTGAAACGATTGATATTCAGAAAGAAGAATCATCTGATATCGGTACGTTTCACGTCATTACTGAACGAACAGATGATGAAGAAATGATCAGCTTTAGTTCATCAAACATTATTTATACGATTGATAAAGCACAATTAGCTTTTTTAGAACCAGATGAATCAGTTGCTGACTTGTTTGAAACCGAGAAATACAATCCAATCGTTTTCGCGGACGTCGTCGTTGAAAATAAAACAGACGAAACGATCACACTCGAATATCCTTATGCATTAGATATTCGAACAGGAGGTTTTACAGGAGACGTCATTACAGAGTTGTCTGATGAAATAGGTGGAGAATTCTCACCTGGTGAAGAAAAAGAAGGACGGATTTATTATGAAGGTACACCGATGCTAGATGATTTAGAGGAGTCGTTTGAATTTGTGAAAAGCGGATTCACTTTCGGATCAGAACCATTGTTAGATGCTGACGGTAATGAAATTGAGGACGACTTAGGTGTCGTTTACGAAATTACACTATATTGAAAATGATTTTAAACGAATAAAACACTCTTTACTCATGCAAGTAAAAATTGCGAGTAAGAGTGTTTTTATCGTAATGAATGGATATTTGTTTGTTCAAGAGGATTAATATCATCTGCGTGAATCACTCGGTTTCTTCCTAACCGTTTCGCCTCATATAATGCTCCGTCAGCCTTTTGAATAAAAGAAGCAATAGACATTTGACGAGGATGCAACAATGAACTAACTCCTATACTTGCCGTCACAGATGTCGTTTGGCCATTTATATCTATTTCTAATTGCTCGATTACGTGACGAATCTTTTGCGCACAACGCATCGTCGTTTCCTCATCTGTATTTAACAATAAAACAGCGAATTCCTCACCACCATAACGAGCGACAAAACCATTATCTTCTTTTAAAATAGTGACAATCGCCTGAGCAACTTCTTTTAAACATTGGTCACCTGACAAATGACCGTGCGTATCATTATACGTTTTGAAACAATCGATATCTATCATTAAAAAGCCAATAGGAAACTTTTCACTCACAAGAGTGTCCCACAATTCCTGCATTGAGTGATCTAAATAGCGACGATTAAAAACACCTGTTAATCCGTCAACCATAGACATCGTTTCTAATTCTTCGTTAATCATTTGTAACTCAATGTTCATTTGATCCGCTTTTTCGTTCGCCTTAACGAGAGACGTTTCAACGTCCTCTCTTACACGCATTTCTTTACGTAATCTGAAAATCCAGTAACTTGAAACAGACAAAATAATAATAAACACGACAACGATAGCCGCTGTCACTCGTAAAAGAGGGCCATAATCAACGTCTGTATCTATATTTATCCATTTACTACTTATTGCACGTATGTCATCCTCTTCAATCATCGAAAATGCTTTATTAAAAATCGATACTAATTCTGGATGTCCTTTATAGCCTGCAAAATATAATCCTTGTCGTTTATCGGCTTCATAAGCGATAACACGTAAATCAGCGATACCATTCGTCCGTAATATATGCTTCGTCGTCGCTAAGTTACCGACATAATATTTCTCTTCACCTGTCGCAACAGCAACGAGTGCCGCTTCAGCCGTGTCATATAAACTTAGATGGATATTTTTCTGTTGCAATAAATAGCTATGGTGGGAACTATTCTTCTGCACAGCAATTGCTGTATGATCTAAGTCTTCAACATTCATGACATTCGTATCTTCACTCCGCGTCACGATTACCCGCTTAAACTGAAAGTATGGTCTCGATAATATAAATTCCTTCTCTCGCTCTGGTGTTTTTCCGACCGCAGCTAGTCCATCTAACTTTCCGTCCATCGCTAAATCATACGCTTCTAGCCACGTTAAATTTTCTTGTACTTTAAATTGTAAACCGGTTTGCTCTTCAATAAGCGATAAAATATCCCGAACAATTCCCTTATACTCTCCGTCTTCATCAATAAATTCAAAGGGAACAAATTCAGGGTCTATTCCAATCTCTACAACTGGGTGTTCTGCAATAAATGCGCGTTCTTCCTCTGTTAAATCAAGTGATTCACCTTTAACAGAAGGAACAATAAAAAAGACTGAAGTGAGTAAAGAAACGATAAACGTCATCACATAAAATTTTCTCACGGGTTCTTTCCTCTCAAGTAAAATACATGATACCGATCATAATGATTAATCGTATATTATCGCTTTTCTTTTAAATAAGCAAATTAAGTGAAAATTAAGTTATCTTAACAATTCAACATATGAGTAACACATTATTTTTGACAGAGACTTCGTTTACTACATACATATTAGGGGTATATAGAAAGACTCAGCATTTTTAATAAAGGAGTTTGATATACGTGAGTGAACATCATTCTCATGGCCATAACGACGATCATCATCACCACGAAAGTATGGTCGAAGATTTCAAAAAAAGATTTTATATATCGCTCGTTTTAACAGTTCCTATTTTAATTTTATCTCCGATGATTCAAGGGTTTATCGGAATTGATTGGCGCTTTACAAGTGACCAATATATTTTATTCGCCCTATCTACAATTGTGTTTTTCTATGGTGGGTGGCCTTTCCTAACAGGTGCTATCGATGAATTAAAAAATAAAACACCTGGAATGATGACTCTGATCGGCCTCGCCATCTTAGTCGCTTACGGTTATAGTTCATTAACGGTCTTCGGCCTTTCTGGAAGTGACTTCTTTTGGGAGTTAGCCACTCTCATCGATATTATGTTACTCGGACACTGGATTGAAATGCGTTCGGTTATGGGTGCGTCACAAGCACTAGAAGAGTTAGTAAAACTAATGCCTGATGAAGCACATAAATTAGATGAACAAGGAAATATTACAATCGTTAAAGTTTCTGACTTATCATTAAATGATCATGTACTCATTAGACCAGGGGAAAAAATACCTGTTGACGGCATAATCATTGACGGCTCTTCGTCAATCGACGAATCGATGTTAACAGGTGAGTCCATTCCTGTCGAAAAGAAAATAGACGATGAAGTCATTGGTGGATCTGTTAATAAAGCAGGCTCTTTAACCGTGACCGTAGAAAAGCTTGGCGAAGAATCTTATCTATCCCAGGTGATCACGCTCGTTCAAGAAGCACAAGACTCACAATCAAGAACACAAGATATAACGAACAAAGCTGCTAAATGGTTGTTTTACGTTGCGCTTGCTTCAGGTTTCATTACACTTATTATTTGGCTTATGCTCGGTTATTCATTTGACATCGCACTTGAACGAATGGTTACTGTAATGGTTATTACGTGTCCACACGCACTCGGTTTAGCCGCTCCATTAGTCGTAGCCGTTTCTACATCATTAGCCGCTAAACATGGACTTCTTATTCGAAATCGAACGAACTTCGAAGGAGCGAGACAATTAGATGCTATTTTATTTGATAAAACAGGAACACTTACAGAAGGTTCTTTCGGTGTAACAGACATTATTCCGACCAACAATTATGATGAAGAAACCGTCCTTCGCTTTGCTGCTAGTTTAGAACAACATTCTGAACACCCAATTGCAACAGGTATCGTTTCTTCAGCAAAAGAAAAAGGAATTTCCCTACAAGAAATATCTGAATTCAAATCAATGACTGGTAAAGGTATTCAAGGAAAAATTTCTAACAAAAACATTGCTGCTGTCAGTCCCGGATTCGTTCAGGAAAACAACTTACCTTACGATGAAAAACTGTTTTCTGACTTATCTTCAACGGGGAAAACAGTTGTCTTTTTATTAATTGATGACGAATTAGCTGGTATGATTGCCTTAGCAGACATCGTTAGAGAAACAGCTAAAGAAGCTATTTCATTATTAGAAAAAGAAGGTATTCGTTCAATCATGTTAACAGGTGACAATGAAAAAGTAGCCTACTGGGTGGCGGGGCAAGTCGGGATAGAAGATGTATATGCCGAAGTTTTACCAGATGAAAAAGCAATTCATGCGAAACAAATCATGGAAGAAAAAGGGTGGAAAGTAGCTATGACTGGCGATGGTATTAATGATGCCCCAGCATTAGCAACAGCAAATCTCGGCATTGCCATTGGCGCAGGAACAGACGTCGCTATGGAAACAGCAGATGTTGTTTTAGTAAAAAGCAACCCTAAAGATGTCGTGTCACTCATTGATTTATCGAAAAAAACATATCGAAAAATGGTACAAAATTTGTGGTGGGCGGCTGGTTACAACATTGCCGTCATCCCACTTGCAGCAGGTATATTAGCTCCTGTCGGTATTATATTAAGCCCTGCTGTTGGTGCTGTACTTATGAGCTTAAGTACGATTATCGTCGCTATAAATGCTAAGTTATTAAAAATTTAAGAAAGAAAGAGAGTTTCAGTTTATAACCGAAACTCTCTTTTATTAATTAAAGTAAACTTCATATATATTTAGCTCAAAAGGTGATTGATCAGCAGCCGTATTGTCAACGACAAATTCACCGACAAAAATTGTTTCCATTGAATCAAGGTCGTACACGTAAACATTACTACCCGCATCATAACTATTAACATACGTTGGAACGATATATAATTTCCCATCTTTTACATGAACAAAATCATCTAACGTCGTGTCTCCTGCGACTTGTGATGAATCATTCACTTGTGGTAACGTATAGTACTTTTCCTCATCTTTAGCTAAATTGTAAGAAACGAGTTTACCGTCTCCTTCTTTTACCGTTAAATAATACAATGTTCCATCATAAAGCTGCAATGGCCCATATCCTGAATAATCATCTAACTCCGATACTTCATATGCTTCTAATTCCTTTGACTTTATGCTATATGAGTAAGCCTTTTTGATAGCCGTCGTATCAGGTCCATATTCATTAAATGCCACTGCTTTTTGAACAATATAAATCTCATCATCAGACGCTTCATCACGAATAACCTCAACATAATCACTCGTCGATTCAGTCATCGATTGATCAAACGTTTCGATAAGTTCTGTATTGACTAAATCACCTTCTGTCATATCAAATGCATGAACGAACAATTCCTCCGTTTGATCTAAATCTTCTCCACTCGTATGATTCTTCACGTGTATCGATGTCACGTAAACGATGTCTTCATCTACGTAAACATCTGCTACATCAACGTAAGAATATGCCTCGTAATTCGGTATATCTTCAACGATTGTCGTGATTTCATCATCGTCTTTATCAATCAAACTGACTTCAAATGTTGTTGGGAATGAATCCCACATCGTAAACGGTGTATAAACAAATCCTATTTGATCGTCTGTTTCATCAAGATAAGTATAATGCTCTTCTTTCCCACGCATGAAAGAAGGATGTTTCTTTTCAAGTTGATAAAATGTTTTTAGTGACAAGCCATTATCCAATCGATCAAACAGTGATAACTCTGATTTATACGTCACTTCATTATCAAGTAAACGAAAAGGCTCAAACACGCCATATTCCTGGATATCCATACTGCCGTCAATCACTAAATCCTCAATATGTGACGCACTTTCACCGTTACTGTAATTTTTTAATGACAGCTTAGGCATCGATTCATTCAACCGTTCAGCTGAAAACAAAAATATACTATATACACTAACAATAAGCACGGTAATACCGATTAACTTACTATATTTTTTCATTCATCTTCCCTCCTATACAGTTACTTTTTTATTCATCAGATAGCGACTAAATAATAATGAGCTCACAAGAACAATTACGCCAGTTACAACTAGTAACATGACAAGCTCAGACGGATAAAAGTATTCATAACCGAGAATAAATTGAACAATTGTCGGACTTAAAAAGATTAAGAACATGACAAATGCATACACAACTCCATAAACTAAACCGATTAAACGATAACTACGCTCTAGTAAAATCGCCGTAAATATAACGACAATGAATAAAATACTTAACAATTGGTAACTAATAAACTCACTAACATTTACTGGAAACATCGTTAACAATAAACTAAAGTGTCTCGTAACGTATACCGTACTTAAATCCACTCTAAATACGTCAGGAACAATTAAATGAACGAGTTGATTTTGCAAAAATATAATAATTAATTGAAAAGCAGCTACGCCAAGACCTGTTAAAAATATCGTTAATAGCTTTGAAAAATAAACGTTCATACGCGATGAAGGCAATGTTAGTAATCGATAAATAAACGTATTTTTTCCTAACCAATCACGATACCAAATGAAAAATGTGTAAAACAAAATACCGATTAAACTAAGGAACAATGGCCCGACAAAATATAGATGATACATATGCCCAGCTAAACTAAACATACCGACCGCTTCAATGACACTTGATTCTGCTATCCCTTCTGCTAAATGATTATTAACCGTACGATTGTACGAAAGTGCAGAAATGACAATTCCACCGACTTGTACGACGAACATGAATATAAACAGTGTGACGTATAATTTAAAGAAGCGATTAAATTCAAAATTTAGTAACTTTATAAATGATTTCATTGGCGATAAACCTCCCGCATGACATCAACAATCGACTTACCTTCTTCCTCACGAACATTTTCTGCATAAAACTGCCTCACGACGACGCCTTCGTCTAATAAAACGACTTGATCGATTAAATGCTCAATGTCTTGAATTTCATGAGTCGTTATAATAACGCCACGATCTGCAATTAAATGAGACGTAAACACGTCTGTTATTTGTTCACGACTAAAAATATCAATACCTGAAAATGGCTCGTCCATTAAAATATAGTCGACATCTAAAGCTAACCCTAAAAGCATATTCACTTTAGCTTTATTTCCTTTTGATAAACTTTGTATCTTTTCTTCTTTCTCTAACTTGAAAAATGACAATAACTCTGTTGCGCGCTTTTCATTCCACGCGTGATAATGTTCTTTCATAAACGCAAACGCGTCTTGAATTTTCATTGACGGTAACATCGTAATTGTATCTGGGATATACGTCATCCGCTCATACGTCTCTTTCGTTAACTGTTTCCCATCAATTAAAATATTACCTTCCTGAATAGGCGTTAAATTCATAATTGCATTTAAAATCGTCGTTTTTCCGGATCCATTGACACCGACGAGACACGTAATTTCTCCTTTTTCAGCTGTAAAAGAAATATCTTTTAACACACGCTTTCTCCCATATGACTTCTTTACATGCTTCACGTCAATCATAATGATTCCTCCTCTTTCTCACGTGCTTCTAACAATGGAATAACGTCATCAACTGACATCCGAAGCGAACGGACTGTTGCCATAAATGAATGTATCGCATCATTTAAAAGCGATTCCCTTATTTCACGAATCATTAATTCATCTTCTGTCACTGTACTTGGTAAATTACCTTTCGTTTGAATAAGTCCGATTGTTTCCATCTCCTTATATGCCCGTTGTACCGTATTTGGATTAATTTTTAGTTGATTTGCCAGCTCTCTTCGCGAAGGGATTTCTGCACCAGCTTCAAGAGCTCCACTTGCGATTTGCTTCTTAAAATAACGCACAACCTGGACGTAAACAGGCTCACGTTTATTTAACTCAATGTGCAAAGCAATCACTTCCTTTCAGTGTGTACCAATCACTTAATACACATACATTAAAAAAATATATTCCATTATGATAAAACATTTTCAGAACAAATAAAAAGTGTACTAAACAGGTAATACACTTAACTGTATTATCCACATAGTACACTTTATTGTCAAATATTATTTTAATCGTCCGCGCGCACTAACATCCCACGCTTCGATAATTGATCCATCTTCATGAACGACATATTGATCAAATAAATTAACGACGGTACATGCGTGATTCGGTACAATTGTTAATACATCACCTATCGCTAATTGCGGGTAATCTTCTGGATTACAATCAATCACGCCGTGTTCTTCTGACAGCCGACTAATGATTAACTCCGGGTATTCTTTAATATAACCGTGTCCCGCGATACTTTCATTGCCATGCGCACCTTTATCAAGGCTAAGTGTTTTACTCCCGGCATCAATAACGATTCGATTCCGTTTAATAGATGCTACACGACTAGCAACTGTTACTGCACAATCTTCAATGGTCGCTACGCCAAGTCCGACTTGTACCATATCATAAAAAATCGCATTGCCAGGCCTAATTTCTGTAATGCCATCGACTTGACCAGCTATTTTAAATGTTGGAGTAGATCCGATACTTTTATGCGCCACTTGCACACCTAATGACTCGCAAATATGTGCACTCGCTAACACGACTTCTGCTTCCTTTTCAGCAATTTCTTCGAGTGCTTCAGTTGAGCTCGCTGCGTATGAATGACCTGCATGTGTGTATATGCCAGTTAGTTCAACGTAATTTTTATCCGTCATTCGTTCAACTAACGCTTTCACATCTTCTACTTCAACCCCACATCTATTCAACCCACTATTCACCTTTAACCATACATATACTCGTTCGTCCTTCTGTCTGAAAAATTCATTCACGACGTCGACTTGTTCTTCAGAATCAATCGTTAAAATAATCTCCGCTCGGTCTAATAACTGATAAATACGTTCTAGTTTTTCAGCAGTAAAAATCGGAAAAGCGATCAATATATTTTCGACTCCACCACTTACCATCACTTCGGCTTCACCAACTGTAGCGACAGTAATTCCGACAGCTCCGCTTTCTAGCTGCATCTTTGCGATATCAATACTTTTATGTGTCTTTATGTGCGGACGATAAGCGACATGATTCGCTTCTGCAAACTGTACAATGTTTTGTAAGTTTTGCTTCATCACACGTTTATCTAACAATAAAGATGGTGTATCTAAATGACTAATATGTCGTCCTTTCATCAGTAACAGCTCCAATCCATTTATTTGTCTTACACATTTTTATTAAACGGTTAACTATTAGTATAAAATTAACCCTTTTAAAATGCTAGTTACTTTCTATTCTTTTCACATACTCCCATACGAGATTTTTTAATTTAACCGTCATATTTAATTGACAAAAACGAACAACTCTTTTAATATGCTATTAAACATATCAAATTACTATGAATTTATTGGAGGGATATTTATTATATGATTTACATGATTTCTACAGGACTGTTATGCGGCGCTTTACTTGGTTTTATTATGCAACGCGGACGATTCTGCTTAACAAGTGGTTTTCGCGATATGTACACGGCGAAAAACCCCATCCTATTTTATGCCTTACTTATTGCCATTGCCGTGCAAAGCATTGGTGTTTATACAATGATTCATTTTGGACTATTCGATTTTGCAGCAGGTGAATTCTCATTAAGTGCGACAGTAATCGGTGGCTTTTTATTCGGAATTGGTATCGTATTTGCAGGCGGTTGTGCAACTGGAACTTGGTACCGTGCAGGAGAAGGCCTATTAGGTAGCTGGTTAGCGCTTTTCGGTTATATGTTCATGAGTGCGGTTATGCGTTCTGGTATATTTGCTTCAGCGAACGAAAACATTCAAAGTGACTTCGTCATGAACAATTCAATCGCACAAACATTTAACGTATCACACTGGATATTTATCATATTTTTCGCGGTCATAGTTATCGGGATAGTCGTGCGTGAATTACGCAAACCAAAAGTTAACATTCCAAAATTACCGGCTAAACGAACAGGTATTGCTCATTTTTTATTTGAAAAAAGATGGCATCCATTTTTCTCAGCATTATTAATTGGCTTCGTTGCCATGCTAGCATGGCCATTAAGTGCGGCAACAGGGAGAGTGTTTGGCTTAGGTATTACTGCACCATCTGCAAACATTTTGCAGTTTCTAGTCTTAGGCGATATGTCATTTATTAATTGGGGTGTCTTCCTCGTCCTAGGAATTATGGGTGGATCATACGTGGCAGCAAAGGGAAGTCGCGAATTTCGCTTTCGTATGCCCGACTCAAAAACAGCCATCCGAAACTTTTTAGGCGGAAATTTAATGGGAGTTGGCGCTAGTCTTGCTGGAGGTTGCTCAATTGGTAATGGATTAGTTAATACAGCAATGATGACGTGGCAAGGATGGACGGCTTTATTGTTTATGATTTTAGGTACGTGGACCGCTTCTTACTTTGTTCTCATTCGCCCACGTAAGAAAAAATTACAACTTACTGTACAAACAGCATAAAATAAGGAGAGTTTAAAAAATGAAGAAAACATTAGATACGAAAGGACAAGTATGTCCATTTCCACTAGAAGAGGCAATAACAGCCGTTAACGAAATTAATAGCGGCGATGAATTAGAAATCATTTTCGACTGTACACAAGCGACTGAAAGCATCCCGCAGTGGGCAGTCACAGAAGGATTAGAAATAACATTATTTGAACAAATTGACGACGCTATATGGTCAATTACATTACAAAAATAAACATACCTCCGTACATTCAATTTAATATTGAAACGTACGGAGGTTTTATATAAGTAATTCTAAAAAGAAAAGTTACTATTTAACTCACTTCTCTTCTACATCCTCAATAACATATTCTATCTTCTGTCCGCCTTTACTATAATCTGACCTCTCAACAAAATCTCCAACAAATTCTGAGCCATCTTTCCCATAATGTTCACGAACGTAATTCCATTGATCTGAGGCACTCGCTGGATCAACTTCAAATGTCATATCCTTTCCTTCGTGATATTCATAATCAAATGTCGACGCGAACGTTCCATCTTTCTGTACTCTCGTTGATCCATTAAGACCAGCATAAGTGAGGCGAATGTACGTCCCTTCAAGCATATTCGTTTTTCCCGTTACGTAAAAGTACATCCCGTCATTATCTATTTCGACATCTTCAATCCACACACGTCCGTCCCCGTAGTCTTCTGGGCGTTCTTCCCAATCTGGCGCTCTAATCGTTAAGTCATTGTTTTCTTTCGCTTTATACGGAATAACTACTTCCGCTTCTTTCCAATCATCTTTTCGTCTTTCATAAACGAACGGACCTTCTAAATGTTCACCTTCTTTTCCATAATGTTCAAAGATCTCGTCTTCTTGGCTTTTAAAATCGTCAAAGTCAAATCGTATATGAATATCTGCATCACCATATATGTGGTGCTCTAACTCCATTTCAAATGATCCGTCTTCTTCAACAGGCACTTCTACTTCAGAAAAAACAGTTTCACCTTTATCAACGACAACTTCTCCTGTTAAAATTGATTCTGGTAATAAGTTACTTTTTCCTTTGACGATAAACGATTCATCTTCTTCTATCACTTCACCTGATAAATCAACGGTATAATCACCGAGTTCACCTGTTTCTTCTTCATTCTCTTCTGATGTTTCTTCCTTTTCATCATCGCTACATCCAGCCGCAAGGAGGACGAACAAACAAGCAATAGAAATGAGCAGTCGTTTCTTCATCTATAACCCTACTTTCTTTTTCTATTTAAGTTTAACAATTACTTCTACGCGTCGGTTTTTCGCCTGTCCTTCTTCAGTATCATTTGATGCTGTCGGCTTTTTATCAGCGTATCCTTTCGTTTCAAACGTCATTTCGTTATTTTTTATTTGTTTCTCTAAATAATCTTTCACAGATTTAGCGCGATCTTCCGATAAATCCATATTATATTCAGTCGACCCTTCATTATCTGTATGACCTGCAATTTCAATGTCTAAATCTTTTTGATTAAATGATTCATCTAACACTTTAGCAATGTCATCTAGCGTTCCTTTAGCATCTGACTTTAATTCATATTTATCATAGTCAAATAAAACATCATCAGGAACGAGCATTGTAACGTCAGAACCGTCAATATCTAACTCAACATTATCCGGTACGTCGATTTCTTTTGAATCATCTGTAAGTTCATACATAATGTACTTTTCATCTTCATCATGGGCGCGACCAGTCGCTAAATCGCCTGCTAGTTTTTGCCCATATGAACCGTAAGTTTCTTCAATCACATTCCACTGGTAATCAAATGGCGCAAAGATCATTTTTTCTGGCCGTTCTTCTGGATCATAAGGGAACTTAAAACTAAATGTACCATCTTGATCGATGAGCGTACGGGATACCGTATGTCTCGTATTATCTAAAGTTAATGAAACCATACTTCCTTCAATCAAATTACTTTTCCCTCGTACGTAATAATAATCACCATCATCGTTATATTCATCTACTTCAATCCAAACGTTTGGATCTCCTTGATCATCTGGTATGTCACCAAGTGTTGGTTCTTTGAATTGACGGATGACTTCATCGTCTGAAGGCGTAAAGCTCGTCACGACTTCCGCTCGATTAAAGATGTATCTCGGCATCGTATTTCCTTCTTCATCACGGTATTTGTATATGTAAGGACCTTCCATATTTTCACCGTTATCTCCGTAATGTCTGCGTACTTCATCTTCTTGATTTTCAAATAAATCGAAACGAACAGATACGTGTGTTTCTTTATCTTTTTCACCATGGTGATCAATCGTCATCGTAAAGCTTCCATCATCCGCTACAACTTCTCGCGTATCTGCTTGATATTCATATTCTTGAAAGTCACTTGAATAACGATAACCTTCAGTGTCTGTACTAATCGACACTTCGCCAATCAGTTTCGAACCTGGGAGCAAATTACTTTCCCCTTCAATAATAATTTTATCGTCTTCTTCCCTCATTTCACCGGTAATGTATACTTCATAATCACCTAATTCACCTTCGTACTTATTTTCATGCGTTTGATTGTTTTCACTCGTTTCTTCTTCAGATGCTTCACTTTCGTTTTCTGCTTTTGATTCTTCTTCACTATCATTACTCGTTTCACTACTTGAGCAAGCTCCTACGACGAGCATAATAAAAAATAATATAACAACACGCGCTAACATTTTCATAAAAGGTCCTCCCTAGTCTATTAACTATTAAAATAAACATAACATAGAGGAAATATTGACTGATAGTCTTATATAATAATTGATACATTATACCTTGTCAGTCATTTTTGTTTAGATGACATTTGACCTAAAAATATAAATGATTCGATATAAATAACTAAAAAAGAGACTCGCTTTATATTGCAAGTCTCTTCATGATACCTATTATTTATTTTTATCTAATATCTTCTGTAATAGCGCTTCAGCTCGTTCTTTCGCTCGTTCTGTTTCTTCTTTTAAAATGTCCACTTGTTTTACTTTGTTTTCTTCAGTAAATGATACATTTAAAATATGTCCTTCTGCCACATTTTTTGGGAGTTCATTCGTATCTACGACGACGTGAATCGCTTCATCTTCTCTTAAAAGAAGTGTCGCTTTCCCTTCAGATATACTATCAACAGTATACTTTTTCATACAATCACCCTTTATACAGTTGCTTCAATCATCTTCTTAACAGATACTGCACCAATACCTTTAATTTTCGTTAAATCACTAACACGCTTAAACGTTCCACCAGCATTCCTATAGTCAACAATTCGCTGCGCAATCGTTGGACCGACGCCAGTAATGTTTTGCAATTCTTCATAACTAGCTGTATTAATATTTACTTTACTAGGTGTCGGTTTAGGATCTGGTTTCGGTTCTGGCTCTGGATCAGGCTTTGGTGGAGATGGTTTATCCATTGATTTTGTGTTAATTTTATACGTTAACCCATTGGTAGTTACAGTAATATTACCAGACTCTGCTGTTGAATATACTTTTGACCCACTATTGAACAGGCGATTAACGACGTCTGAATGAGGATGATCATACTGATTTCCTTTACCGTAAGATAAAACAGTTACTTCCGGGTTTACTTTATTAATAAATGCCTGCGTACTACTCGTGTTTGACCCGTGATGTCCTGCTTTATATACTGTACTTTTCAATGGGAATTGACGATTAATCATCTCGTTTTCAGCTGCTTTTTCTGCATCTCCTGTCAGCATAAAACTCACATTGTTATATGCTGCCCTCACAGAAACAGAAGCGTCATTAATATTTGTTGCATTTTTATCAGAATGAATAACTGTCATCTTAAATCCATTATCAAAGACATATTCATTACCGACAGAAGCAATCTCAAACGGGATATTTTTCTCATCGATTAATGATAGTAAATTGTAATACGTTTGCGACGTATGAGTTTTCCCACTATCAACAAATTTTTCTACTTTAAAAGCATTTAATACAGGAATCAATCCCGCAATATGGTCAGCATGCGGATGTGTCGCAATGACCATATCTAACTTCCCGACATCTTTTTCTTTTAAGAAATTAACGACTTGTTGACCAGCCGATTGAATGCCTGCATCAATTAATATGTTTTTGCCACTTGGCGTTTGAATAAATGTAGCATCTCCTTGGCCAACATCTAAAAAATGTACGTCCATATCTTTTAGTGGCTCTACTTTAAAGGAGTCATCCATCGCTCGAGCGAGCATTACAGAAAATTCTGCCCGCGTAATACTTTCTGTCGGAACAAAAAGCCCACGATCATTCCCAACAGCAATGCCATTCGCATGTAATGAACTTATTTCACTCCTCGCCCAACTGTTCGTTGAGTCAGGGAAGTCATTCTCTCCTTTTGATGTTAACGCGTAAGCTTCAACAATAATTTTTGCCATCTGTTCGCGAGTTAACGTATCGTTCGGGCCAAATGTACCGTCCGGGTAACCCGATAAATATCCCGCTTCTACACTCGACTCTATTGCTTCAGCATAATATACGTAATCAAACACATCAGGAAATGTACTGTTTTTACGTTTCGGTGTAGGTAGTTTTTTAGCACGCGAAAGCATAAGAGCTGCATCACCACGCGTAATTGTATCGTTAGAACCAAACGTACCATCCGGCAACCCTGCGACGACCTCTTCTTCATTTAAATAAATAATTTCTTCACTCGCCCACTTCGGTAAATCTGGGAATGTTTCGGCCGTAACAGACGCCGGAACTAATAGACTTATAACGATAACGACAAAAGCAACTAACCGTAATTGTTTCATTTATTCCGTTCCCCCTTCTCATCCATTTCATAAAGTATACAGTAAAATGGCGTTTTCACACCTTTTTATAACTGATTATTCAATATTATACGCAACAGCCTATACAAAAATTTGTTTTTACATTTAAAATGGACAAAAAGTGAGATCTCTGATAGATCTCACTAGCGAAACACTTTAAACTCATACGTCCTTTTAATATACTGAATAAGAGATGGAGGGGATACAATTGTTTAAATCACCAAAAAGTTTAGTCATATTTTCTGCTATCATTTCTCTACTCATGATTTCAAATAACATGTCAAACATTGAATTTACAGGACCAGCATCAAACACCACTCAAATAGGAACTTACCTCGTAACATTTATAGCCGTATTTAATACCGGCTATTTTATGCGACAATATCTTGATTCACGGAGGAAATAGAAGTAGCTATTTTAGCAAACTAACATCAAACGATCTATGTACGTCAGAAAGCAGGCTTAAACAAATGAAACGCATTAAAAATCAATTAAATATTGAACTCGCTGCTCCAGCAATGATCATGGCTTTCGGTATTTGTTTCGTCGATGTGATTAAATTTATTCCATTAACATCTTCACTCGAATACTTGTTAATCATTATGTTTACATTAAGCAGTTTAATCATATTCACACTCGTTGCTATTTATCATATAAATATGAATAGCGTAAAGGAACTTTTATTACATCCTATTCGAATTTTTGCAATTGGTACTTGGATTGCCGCTTTATCAACATTTCTTATTGTCTTAAATCAATATGAAATATTGAATCACTCAACTCTTACAAAAATCGCCATCATAAATATGTGTTTATTATGCTTTTTTATTTTATGTTGTATGTATGGATTCATTCAATTATTTGTTCATAAAGAGTTAAAAGTCGATGGTATTGTCTTACTATCAACTGTTAGTATTCAATCAGTCGTTATTATGCACTTTTTTATTTTTGATTCAGCGATCCATTCACTGACACCTTTGTTCATTTCTTTAGGACTTATTTGTTACGTCATCGGTCTAACTTTTATGATAATAGATTTTAAAAGAAGACATTGGACGCTTGCAGACGGATGGGCAAATACGAACTGTATTATTCACGGCGCTCTATCAATCACTGGTTTAGCAAGTGTTTTAACACAGTCTTTTACGAATGTGTTCATTTTAGCTTTATTATGTCTAACGACAGTTTTATTTTTCATCGTAGAAACAATCGAATGTATCAGGCTTTTCCACCGCTTCAAACAGTATCACTTACGAGATGGTGTTTTTAATTATCACGTGACACAGTGGTCACGCAACTTTACATTCGGTATGTTTTTTACGTTCATTTATACTGTCCAAGCGAAAGGATTACTAAATTTCAGTGAGCTATTATCTTCTGTTACCTCCGTGTTTTTACACGTTTGGGCAATTATTGTCGTCATTTTCCTTATAATAGAAACGATGTTGTTCATTCATAGTAAATTAATTTTACTATCACGTAAAAGAAAAGTTTCTATCCATTAAAAAAGCCAAAGAATGCTTTTATAACATTCTTTGGCTGTCATTTATTTTTTCTTTTTTCGTAAAATTATAAACAACACAGTAAGTGCTCCGGCAATAAATCCTAGTATGACATAAATAGACAGATTGAAGTTGGTCGTATCTTCCGCTTCGCCTTGTTTAGCGCGTTCATCTGCTACATCTTCCGAAATTTCTTCGACTTCTTCAACTACTGCTTTTTCCTCTGTAAGTACAGAAACTTCAAACGTTTGATGAATAACTTCTCCCGACTCATCTAACGCTTGCACGCCGTATAAATGATTTGTATGTTCATGAAATTCCGCGTCTGTAAACGATAACGATTCAGTTTCTTCAATTTTTTCCCTGTCTCGAAACACTTCATACGTAACAGCATCGTCTACTGACTCCCACGAAAGTTCAATACCATGCTCATCGCTATTTTCTACCGTTAAAACACTTTCTTCTAGCGTGTCAAAAAAGCGATATGTTTCTGGGGCTTTTTCTTTTAACTGTTCTTTATAATTGCCTCCTGAAAAGTAATACGCTAATGCTTCAGCAAAATATTCTTCGGCGTAATCAAAGTATGGATCATCCCCGAATAATGACTGTTGCTCAGCTATATGCAAGTCTCTAAACTCTTCTGTCGTACTTAACGGTTCATTAAATGTATAATTATCAATCGCATGACCGTACTCATGATACTCTAAATTTATAGAATTATGTAATTCTCCTTGCGCACTATAACCAATTCTCGCAACAGTTGTACGGCCTCCTGCTCCTGGAACATCATCCCACGTATATCCTCTACCTTCCCATCCGCGCGGAACTTCGCCAACTAAATGTGAGTATTCATCTAATTCAACGAGTGGAAAGTCAATGAACAATAACTTCACATCATTATCTACCGTATTCTTAATCATTCTTTCAGGTATCTTTCCGATACGATCAATCATCGCTTGCGCTTCATCGTAATCATAATCGTCATCAAGTGCCCACACTTCTATCAATTGTTCAACTGTATCATTTTCAAACGAATGCCTGTCAGTAAACTCTACATGATCAGCTGAAAACACAGCAGTCACATGACCGAATAATAAAAATAATATACACGCTAAAGCGAATAATCCTTTACGAATCATTTATTAATCACCTCTTTATAAAAAAATAACTATTGATTAGTACTTTCCCCTGTACTTCTTCTTTAAACGTGTTGAAAAAATAAAAAAAGCAACGGCTGAGCGTTATTAAGCTCAGTCCATTGCTTTTTAGTTATTCTTTTACTTCCAATTTTTGTTGCAATCTTCCTAACAAATAGTCAAGAATAATTGCTAACATGGCTGCCATAATCGCTCCACCATAAATTTTATTTCCATCTCTAACATTAATTCCTGCGACAATCTCTCGTCCAAGTCCTTCTCCACCGATAAATGGTGCTAGAGTAGCAACTCCGATGGCGATAACTACCGCTATTCGCAGTCCTGCAAGTAAAAAGGGTAATGATAAAGGGATTTTCACTTTAAACAATATTTGCATCGGTGTCATTCCCATACCATTTCCCGCTTCTATTGCGTGAGCATCTACTTCACGAAGGCCGACAAATGTGTTTCGTATGATCGGAAGCAAGGAATATAAAAACAATCCAATAACAATCGTTTTAAAGCCGAGACCGAAAATTAACATCAATATCGCTAACATGGCAAGACTCGGAATCACTTGGATAAGGTTAGCTAGCCCTAAAATAAAACGTTCCATCGTTCGATTTCTCGTACATAAAACGCCTAAAGGCACACCAACAATTAATGCTAAACCAATTCCAACTGCGACCATAATAATATGTTCATAAGTCATGTAGAATAAAGATGTCCAGCTATCTCCAAGATACGAAAAGAATTTCGTTAATGCTTCCATTCACCTTTCACCTACTCTATTAAGCCTTTTTCTTTCAAGTATTCTACTGCTACATCTTTAACTTCTTCACCATCATTATCAACTTTTCCTGATAAAGCTGCGATTTCCTCTTCATCAAATGCACCAATTAACGGTTCAAGTGCCTCTTTAATTTCAGGATGATCGTCTAATACTTCTTCACGAATAACTGGTACCGCATCATAAGGCGGGAAGAAATTCTCATCATCTTCTAGCATTTGTAAATCATATGAAACGATACGTGGGTCTGTTGAATAAGCAAGAACAATATCGAACTCTTCATTCTTCACTGCGTCATAAACGAGACTAATTTCCATCGGGCTCGTATCTCCGAACTCAAAGCCGTATGTTTCTTTAAATGCAGGATATCCATCGTCTTCTCTCTCTAACCATGCTGTGTCAAAACCTGCGCTAAATTCTTCTGCATATTCTGCAACGTCAGAAACCGTTTCTAAGTCATATTCTTCAGCAATATCTTCTCTCACTGTGAAAACATACGTGTTCGCATAACCAAGGTTATCTAACACTTCTAACTTAAAGTCGTCTCCCGCGAATAATTCTCTCATCTGCTCTAATGTTGCATCTGAATCTTGCGGGTTTTCTATTTCTTCAAATGATGAAACTGAAGTTCCTGTGAACTGTGTAGAAATATCAATGTCCCCATTTTGCATACCTTCAATAACAACAGGACTCGTTGCAATATCATGCTTCATTTCTACTTCTACATCTGTTTCCTGCTCAATTAATTCTCTGTACATTTCGGCAAGAATCTTAGTTTCTGTGTACGTTAAACTTGAAATCGTTACTTTGTCTCCTCCACCGCCACATGCAGCTAGGAATACAACCATCATAATAACGGTAAAAGCTTTTGTTAAAGTTTTCATTGTGTTTGTTCCTCCATCGTTTTAGTCTTTTTAGAAAAATATGTTTCTGTTCTTGATAATAAAAAGTCTGCTACAAGTGCTAAAAGCATAGCCGCTACAGCAGCTGCTAAAATGAGTGGTTTATTATTTACACCCATCCCACCAATAATTAATTGGCCTAAACCACCTGCACCAATTAAGGCAGCTAATGTTGCCCAGTTAATAATATAAACAGTTGTTAATCGAATACCTGACATAATAAATGGTACGGCTAGTAACAACTCGATTTGAAACAATCGTTGAAGAGGGCTATACCCCATCCCTATGGCTGAATCGACAATTCCTTCATCGATTGATTTAAACGCAGCGTACGTATTTCTTAAAATGGGAAGTAATGAATATAAGAACAACGCAACGATTGCTGGCTTTAATCCGATACCAATGATCGGAATAAATATAGCTAACATCGCTAGACTCGGGATCGTCTGAAATATATTCGTAATCGTGAATGTAACAGATTTAACCCATTGCTTTTTAGTCTTTGCCAAATAAACACCTAACGGAATCGCAACAATCGAAGCAAGTACAATCGCTAAAATCGTTATATATAAATGGCGTAACAATGCTTCTGATATATCCTCATAACGCTCAGCAAAGACGTATATATAATCCATCATCTACTAAGCACCTCTAATCCCATTTTCGGCGTATACTTCCCTTAAATAACCGACAACACTTCCACGAGTTAACATGCCGATTAACCTTTCGTCTTTATCAACAATTGGGATGTACGATAATTCACTATTATCAAGTGACTTAACTGCCTCTGGTAATGGCATATCTGGTGGGAATACTTTAGAAAACGGCTGAAGAATGTCTTTTACTCGTGTTTCTTCATTATCAAATGCAAGGTTTACATCGTAAATAGATATATACCCTTTGACATAATCATCATTATCTAACACTGCTAAAGAATCCACTTGATTCGTTTCCATCATCTTGACTGCTTGTGCTAATCCACGGTTTTCATAAATAGCGATTGGCTTTCTAACCATCACTTCACCGACTGTTGGAACGTCCGTTACTTGTTCGAGACGCTTCTTACCGATGAAATCAACGACAAAGTCATTTGCAGGGCGTCGTAACAATTCTTCTGGCTCTGCACTTTGGACAATTTCGCCATCTTTCATCAGAACGATTCGATCAGCAATCTTAAGTGCCTCGTCCATATCATGCGTAACGAAAACGATTGTTTTCTTAATATCCTTCTGCAATCTATTTAACTCATCTTGTAATTGCTCTCTACTAATCGGATCAAGCGCACTAAACGGTTCGTCCATTAAAATAATGTCCGGCTCAGCAGCTAATGCACGTATAACACCGATACGTTGCTGTTGACCACCACTTAATTCATTTGGATAACGATCCCTGTATGTTTCTGGTGGGAGACCGACCATATTTAATAATTCATCTACTTTTTGTTCGATTTTATCTTGGTCCCACTTCAACAGTTTGGGCACAACACTAACGTTTTGAGCGATTGTCATATGTGGAAACAATCCAATACTTTGGATAACGTAGCCAATTTTGCGGCGTAACTTTACGGGGTCAACTGTAGATATATCTTTTCCATCAATATACACTGAACCTTCTGTCGGACTTATAATTCTGTTAATTAATTTCATCGTCGTCGTTTTCCCACAACCACTCGGACCGATGAATACGGTGATTTCACCATCATTACACGTTAAATTAATATCCTTTAATACGACTGGCCCGGCATTATACTGCTTCACAATGTTTTTAAATTCAATCACGTCTGATCACCTGCACTTTTGTTAAACATCTTTCTGAAAAAACATATTGTATAATGTTTTTCTCCTCCTTCATTACAGCATTCATACATTGCTATATGTGTTACATGTTTAGAGAGTGATAGATAGTATCCCTTTTGAAAGCGTTTCCGATAAATCATAATTAGATAAATTTAAGCGGACCTTTCTTGACTATTCGTTAACACATCATCAGTCGACATACTTTTCTATTTTCTCTCTACATTGTGAATGCATAATATTATTTATAGTAACACTATCCGAAAATTGTTTCAAATGTGTTACAAGAAAGAAACGTGAATTGTCAATCAAAACCCCTTATCATTTTTTACTGTATGTACTGATATTGACAGAATAGCTACTACTTTCGTTTGCCGTAAGTTATTAAATTAAAAATCCGAATAGAATAGCCAAAACACTCGGTTAAAAGAGTAAAACGTCTATGAAAATACCTTTTATCATTTAGTTTTTTCTCGAATAGTCGCATAATAAATTGCTAAGATCAAGCCAATGATAGCAATAAATGTTTCAGCAATAAACGTTGCTTTCATTCCTATAAATTCAGTTGCTTCTGATAAATCTCCAGAAAATGTATTCAAAATAGTTACTAATAATCCCGTACCTACTGCGGCTGCTACTTGCCGAGTTGTATTGTTCATTGCTGAGCCGTGAGCAATTAAATATGTTGGCAAAGCATTAATTGATGCGGTCGTTAACGGTGTAATAATCCCTGCATTACCAATACTTTGAATCGTAAATATAATAATAATCATCGATAAACTCGTACGGTCATCAAAGAATATATATGAAACAGTAGAAATGGTAATTAAACTCATACTAATGACGGAAATAGCTTCCCCGCCGTATCGATCGAATACTTTTCCTACGACTGGAGACATGCCACCCATTATTGCACCACCAATTAATAAGACAACACCAGATTTTAATGACGAGAAACCGAGCATTGTTTGCATATAAATAGGTAATATCGTTAAGTTCGCTAAAAACAAAATAAACATACAAATAATTAATACAATTGGTATCGTGAAATGACGTTCTTTAAATACTCTAAAATCAAGTGTTGGTTCGCTCATATTGAGCTGACGTGTAACATAAAAATAAAGCATAATAATCGAACCGACTACAGTCGTAATAATTAACCAGTGCGTGAGACCAATTTCCCCTATCATACTAGCTGCAAATAATAGTCCACCAAAACCTAAAGTAGATAAAGTAATTGAAGGCTTATCTAATTGTGCCTCTTTCATTTCAGTAACATTTTTCACATAAAAAAGAGCAAAAACAAAATCTACTAATATAATGAGAAAAACGACAGCAAAAAGAATTCTCCACGAACTAAAATTAACAATCCAACCAGCAAAAAACGGCCCAACAGCTGGCGCAAAAGCAATGACTAAACCGAAAATACCCATAGCAGCCCCTCTTTTTTCAACAGGAAAGACGATGAATAAAACTGTTTGGATAAGAGGCATAAGAATCCCCGCACCTGCACCTTGGATGGCTCGACCTATTAGAAGGAACATAAAGTTTGGTGCAAAAATGCAGATTAACGATCCTATGAGTAAAAATATTAAAGCAGATAGAAATAACTTTCTATTGCCAAACTTCTCAGTCAAGTAAGCTGTCATAGGAATCATAATTCCTATAACGAGCATAAAAATTGTCGTAAGCCACTGGGCGACACTACTAGATATGTCAAAATCAATCATGATTTTCGGCAAGACAGTAGCTAACATTGTTTGATTCAGAACACCAAAGAAGGCTCCAATCATCATAATAATAACTAGTATATTTGTTGCGGAATTATTTTTAGTGATAGAATGAGTTTGTGACATAAACGTTCTCCTTTTATTTTCATTTAACTTAATCGGACATATGTCCACTTCACTCTTTTAATAATAAACGGACATGTGTCCTCTTGTCAATAAAAAGAATCGAGGGATAATAATGAGCCAAGCAAAAAATAAACGAATTGATGCGAAAAATAATAAAGATAATATCATTAAAGCTGCCAGTATCCTGTTTGCCGAACAAGGTGTGGAAAATGTGAGTATGCAAAAAATTGCACAAACCGCTAAAGTCGGTCAAGGAACACTGTACCGTCATTTTAAAAATAAATCGGCGCTATGTTTGGAGTTAATGGATGAGGATGTAGAGATGTTTTTTCATAAAATAGCTAAGTATTTAAAAGAGAACGCACAGACGAGTGCTCGATCGCAATGTAAAGATTTGATTCGCTTCGTTATTGATTTAAAGGAAGATAATTTAGAGATGTTGACTACTATTGAAAGTGCTGGTGATAAAGGACAGTCCTTTCTACAAACGCCCTTTTACCAACGATTGCAAGAGGTTTTTGCGAAGCAATTTTCAGAGATATCGTCGATTAAAGATCCAGAATTTCATGCCGACATCTTGTTGAATACTTTTTCTAGCGATATATATAATTATCAAAGATTTAAGAAAGGATTAACAAAAGAA
>Ga0079226_10000385_pt1 | contig 30683 bp, 29 predicted proteins | sample Poulit2014_FD_76345 | JGI IMG/M metagenome (GOLD analysis project Ga0079226, IMG submission 76345) | Agricultural soil microbial communities from Georgia to study Nitrogen management - Poultry litter 2014 | ecosystem: Environmental > Terrestrial > Soil > Agricultural land | place: USA: Georgia...
CATTTGTTACCGCAGGCGATCCTAGCTTAGACACCACAGTGCCATTGATGCACGCTATGGTGGCCGCAGGTGCCAATATCATTGAACTTGGTGTGCCCTTTTCAGACCCAATGGCCGACGGCCCTGTTATTCAGCTTGCCAGCGAGCGCGCACTTGCTGCAGGCACTTCTTTGCAAGGTGTGCTGGATATGGTGGCGGAATTCCGTGAACAAGACCAAGTAACACCGGTTGTATTAATGGGTTATTTAAACCCTGTGGAAGCAATGGGCTATGAAACTTTTGCTCATAATGCTGTGGTGGCGGGTGTGGATGGTGCTTTACTTGTGGATCTGCCGCCAGAAGAATCTGTGCAGGTGAGCAAGTTGTTTGCCGACAAAGGTTTGCGCCAAATATTTTTGTTAGCGCCAACCACCACCGAGGAGCGCATGTCGCTCATTGCTAATGCTGGCACAGGTTACTTGTATTACGTATCGCTGAAAGGGGTTACAGGTTCTGCCACACTGGATACTGATGCAGTGGCTAAGAAGCTCGAAACAATTCGCAAACACGCCACTTTGCCCATTGGTGTAGGCTTTGGTATTAAAGATGCCGAATCTGCTAAGGCGATTGCGAAAGTAGCCGATGGCATAGTGGTGGGCAGTGCTTTGGTAAACCAGGTGGCTGCACACGTAGATCAACCCGACCTAATTCCAGAAAAAGTAGCGAGTGTGCTTGTAAGTATGCGTGCTGCGATGGATGAGGATATAACAGCATGAGTAATAACTGGCTAGAGAAAATTTTGCCGGCTATTCGTCGCCCAGGCGCAGACGAAAAAAAACGCAGTGAAATTCCGGAAGGTTTGTGGCGCAAATGCCCACGCTGCAACAACGCATTGTTTTTGCCAGAGCACGAGCGCAACATGTCGGTGTGCAGCAAATGCGATCATCATATGCGCATTGGTGCCCGTGAACGCTTGGCCTTATTTTTTGATAAAGGTTCTACCAGCGAAATCGGCAAAGACATTCAGCCAGTTGACCATTTAAAATTCCGCGATTCAAAAAAATACAAAGATCGCTTGCAAGCGGCCCAAAAAGCAACCGGTGAGGATGATGCTTTAGTGGTTGAGAAGGGCACAGTATTAGGGTTGCCTGTGGTGGCTGCAGCGTTCGAGTTTAGCTTCATGGGCGGATCCATGGGCTCTGTGGTCGGTGAGCGTTTTGTTAAAGCAGTGAATGTGTGCTTGGCAGAGCGCCGCCCTTTGGTGTGCTTTTCTGCCAGTGGTGGGGCACGTATGCAAGAAGCTTTGTTCTCGCTAATGCAAATGGCTAAAACCAGTGCTGCTTTACAACGCATGCGCGAAGAAGGGCTGCCTTATATTTCTGTACTTACAGATCCGGTTTACGGCGGCGTATCAGCGTCTTTGGCAATGCTAGGCGACATTAATGTTGCTGAACCTAACGCACTTATTGGCTTTGCAGGCCCGCGGGTTATTGAGCAAACTGTGCGGCAGCAGTTGCCCGAGGGTTTTCAGCGCAGCGAGTTTTTGCTTGATCATGGTGCCATCGACATGATCGTGCACCGCCATGATCTCACCGAAACCTTGCATCGCTTGCTGGCTTCATTAATGGGCGTGCCAAGCACACAAGAGGAAGAGATAGTGCTTGCCGCCGAAGAAACAGAAGAAGAAAGCCAAGCAGAAACAGATGTTGAAAATAGCAGCAACAACGAAAAATAATTCCCCCCTTTGCGGCAGCTTGTTGTTACAATAAGCTGCCGTTTCATTTGTGAAACGTTTTCACCTCTCAAGCACGAACCAAAAAGAGATTAGCCTTCAATGAGCCAAACCTTAGCAGGGTGGTTGGATAAAATTCTTGCTATGCATGAGCAGGAAATCGATATGGGCTTGGCCCGCATACAACGAGTGGCGCGCAAGCTTGGTGTAACAGAACAGCTGCCACCAGTAATTACTGTTGCGGGCACTAACGGAAAAGGCTCTACAATTGCGCTATTAAACACCTTGGCAAGTGCCGCTGGTTTACGCACTGGGGTTTACACATCACCGCATATTACCCACTTCAATGAACGTATTCGCATAAATGGCAAGCTAGCTAGCGATGCAGACCTGTGCGCTGTGTTCACCCAAATAAACCAAGCCCGAGGCCACATACCGTTAACTTTTTTTGAATTTACTACGCTGGCTGCATTGCTATTGTTCCAACAAGCAGGGTTGGATCTTTACATTCTTGAAGTGGGTTTAGGTGGGCGGTTAGATGCAGTGAACATCGTCGATGCTGATGTGGCCCTCGTCACTTCAATCGCCCTCGACCATACGGATTGGTTGGGCGATGATTTAACTGTAATCGCCACAGAAAAAACGGGCATAGCCCGCCCACATAAGCCGTTGTTATATGGTATGCCAACTGTGCCGAGTACTGTGCTTGCGCAAGTGGAGCAGGAACAAATTTTGCTTTACGGCCAAGGGGATACCTTTGGTGCCAATGGTAACAAGATATGGTGGCAAGAAAATGGCACCAGTGAGAGCCTTGAGTTAACACAGGCAGTGGCGTTGGGTGAAGATAATTTTGCCATGGCTTTACAGGCGCTAGCGCTGCTGGGCATGTTGCCAGAAAAGCAGCAGCTGTTACCCCTAGCTGCTGAAGCTACCTTGGCAGGGCGTAGCCAGTATTTTTACCATCAAGGCCGCCATTGGTACCTCGATGTGGGCCACAACGAAGCGGCTGTTAATAGGTTTTTTCAACGTTTGCCAACACAACAGGGTAACCTGTATGGGGTGTGTGCCATGCTGTTGGATAAATCAGCGCGCACATTAGCAGGGCAGGCGCATCGAGCGAAAAAATGGTACCTTGCCGATTTGCACGTTCCTCGTGGAGGCTCCGCAAAGCGATTAAGCGAAGCCTTAAGCCCAAGCGTTGAGCGCGAGTGCTTTGCGAGTGTGGCAGAAGCCTTGCAACAGGCGCAGAATGACAGTGCCGTGGGCGACACCATTGTGGTCTTCGGTTCTTTTTACACCGTGGCAGATGCCGAAGTATTCTTACACGAAGCGGAGAAGTAAATGTCGGATACAGAACAACAGCGTAAGCACCAAATTGTTGGTGCGCTAGTCATCGTAGTTATTGGGTTGATTGTATTATCATTTCTTTTGCGTAGCCCCGAAAAAGAAGGATCTACCTTAGATCACAATATACCGGCAGAACCTGAAGTGGCTATGGTGAGTGAAGATCCTGTTGTTGGCGAGGATGAGCGCACCACAGCAGAAGAACAAATTAGGCAGCAATGGGAACAATTGCCTGAAGATAGCAATGCCGCGGTGGAAGCCGAAGATCAAGAAACGGTAAGTTCAGTGGCAGTGGAGCTAGAGAAAGCAAACCCTGACTTCACCGAAGATCAAGCAAGCTCTGCAGCAGCTAATGTGGAAGAGGCGCCTGCTCCTGCGCCGGAAAAAAAGCCGGAACCTAAGCCACAAGAGAGTGCCGCTGCAGCAACATCTGCGCCAAGTAAGAGCACCGACACGAGCAGTGTTACTTTACCAGCGGCTGAACTGTCTGGCTGGGCAGTGCAATTGTGGTCTCTCACTAATGGTGAACGTGCCAAAGCGTTAGTGCATGAGTTGCGCGATGCGGGCTACGATGCCTTTTTGTTAGAAACACAAGCAGAGGGCAAAGCTTTTTACCGTGTAAATGCTGGGCCTATCAACAGCAAAGCGCAGGCTCAAGAACTGCTGAGCAAGCTTAAAGACGATAACACTGTACAGGTGGATGATGGTTTCCCTGTGCAGCTTAAGCGTTAATTTTCCCTTGGTCAGTTGGGGCAAGGGGGGGTTCTTGCTATCCTTGCCCGTTTCCACACAGGTACTAGTATGAACCTAGCAGACGTCATTATTTTTGGTGTCATTGCTGTTTCCGCTTTTATGAGCTTATGGCGCGGGTTTATTCGTGAAGCCATTTCGCTTGTGTCATGGGCTGCGGCATTTGTTGTTGCACGCACCTTTGGCCCCATGGTCGATGATTTATTAGTGGGTTCAATCGACATGCCGAGCTTGCGTGCAGCCGTGGCCTTTGTGTTGTTGTTTGTGCTTACCCTTACGGTAGGTGCCGTTGTAGGCAAGCTCATTCGTGTATTTGTTCACGCCACGGGGTTAACTAGCACTGATCGCATTCTCGGCATGGTGTTTGGTGGTTTGCGTGGTGTGCTAATTGTGAGTGTACTCGTTATTTTATTCCGCCCCATGCTAGAAAAAGATCAATGGTGGCAAGAATCTGTATTACTACCACATTTTGTAAGTTTAGAAGATTGGACACGCGAAACTGGTAGCGATGTGCTGAAGTTTATTTGGGATTACGAGCCCCGTGTGGCGCCCCAACGTGAAATATCGCTTCCCTTGCCAAGCAGCAGTAAGAAAGCAGAGCATCAACCAACCACACAGCCTCAACAGAGTGATCAATAAGGAGCAACCATGTGCGGAATTGTGGGCATCGTCGGGCGTACTAATGTAAACCAGAGCATTTATGATGCGCTGACGGTTCTTCAACACCGCGGGCAAGATGCCGCCGGTATTGTAACCAGTGACGGCGAGCGTTTAGTGTTACGTAAAGATGTAGGCATGGTGCGTGATGTGTTTCGCACCCGCCACATGAGCCGTTTGATTGGCACCATGGGCATTGGCCATGTGCGCTATCCGAATTCAAAAGCCACAGGGCCCGCCGAGGCGCAACCCTTCTATGTAAACTCGCCATATGGCATTACCCTGGCACATAATGGCAACCTTACTAATACAGCAGCCTTAGTAGAGGATATTTTTCGGGCGGATTTGCGCCACATTAACACCTCGTCAGATGCAGAAGTATTGCTCAACGTCCTGGCCCATGAGTTGCAGCAAATTGGTAAATTTATTCCTGAACCAAGTGATGTTTTTGATGCTGTAGCGCGTATGCAGGATCGGCTAGAAGGTGCTTATGCGGCAGTGGCGATGATCACCGGCTATGGGATTTTGGCTTTCCGCGATCCCTACGGTATTCGCCCTTTGTGTTTTGGTAGCCGCGAAACCGCTGAGGGCAAAGAATATATGGTGGCTTCTGAAAGCGTGGCGTTATCTGCCCTTGGCTTTCAGCTAGAAAGAGATTTAGCCCCCGGTGAAGCTATTTACATAACTGTAGACGGTGAACTGCATACAAAAGTGTGCGCAGCACACCCACAGCTAAGCCCGTGTATTTTTGAACAGGTATATCTAGCTAGGCCCGATTCCATTATAGACAAAATCTCTGTGTATAAATCTCGTTTGCGCATGGGTGAAACGCTTGCTGAAAAAATTATGCGTGAGTGGCCAGAACACGATATTGATGTGGTTATTCCTGTGCCAGACACTAGCCGTACCTCAGCATTAGAGCTGGCCAACCGTATGGATATCAAATACCGCGAAGGGTTTATTAAAAACCGCTACATTGGCCGCACATTTATTATGCCGGGGCAGCAGCAACGCAAAAAATCTGTGCGCCAAAAGCTTAACGCTATTGAACTCGAATTTGCAGGTAAAAACGTTTTGCTGGTGGACGATTCCATTGTGCGCGGCACTACCTGTGGTGAAATTATTCAAATGGCCCGTGATGCCGGCGCCAATAAGGTGTATTTTGCTTCAGCGGCACCGCCGGTGAAATACCCCAACATGTATGGCATCGATATGCCTACCGCAGAAGAATTAATTGCCCATAACCGTTCGGTTGAACAAGTGTGTGAATTGATCGGTGCTGATGGCTTAATTTATCAAGATTTAGATGATCTTATTGAAGCTTGCCGCGAAGGTAACGAAAACATTACTCAGTTTGAATGCTCAATTTTTGATGGGCACTATCTGGCTGGCAAAATGAGCTTAGCAGATCAAGAGTTCAAACCAAACAATATTTCCGTGGAAGAGCTTGATGCGCCTAACACGGCTGAGGATGCGGCTATCGATTTACATAACGCGGATTAAGCTGCAGTTTATTTATTTAAGAACAAGGACACGTAGTTTCATGAGCACAGATAAGGCTCTCGAAGAATGGTCAGCCGCCACACGCGCCATAAGAACTGGGCAATTACGAACTGATGAGATGGCACATTCAGAAGTGCTATTTCTTACTTCTAGTTTTGTTTATGAAAGCGCCGAGCAGGCGGCAGGGCGCTTTGATGGTAGCCAACCAGGCAATATTTATTCACGCTTTTCTAACCCCACAGTGGCTGCATTTGAAGAACGGCTTGCAGCCATGGAAGGGGGGCAGCGTTGTGTGGCTTTTGCCTCGGGCATGGCGGCCATTACGGGCTTGTTCTTTGCTCTCTTGCAAGCGGGCGACCATATTGTTAGCTCGCGCAGCTTATTTGGCACCACGAACACTATCTTTAACCGCTATTTCACTAAATTTGGTTTAGAAAGCACCTTGGTGGATATTGATGATATGGATGCATGGCGTGCAGCTATACAGCCAAACACCAAGTTTTTGTATCTCGAAACACCTTCTAACCCGTTAGCGCAGGTGGGCGATATTCGTGCCTTAGCTGATTTAGCCCATGAGCATGGTGCCAAACTTATTGTGGATAATTGCTTTTGTACCCCAGCGGTGCAAAAACCATTGGCGCTAGGTGCTGATTTTGTGGTGCACAGTGCCACTAAGTACCTTGATGGACAGGGCCGTTGCGTGGGGGGGGCCGTGGTAGGCAGCAATGAGGACCTAGAAGAAGTGTTTGGTTATTTGCGTTCTTGCGGTGCAAGCTTAAGCCCCTTTAACGCATGGGTGTTCTTGAAAGGCTTGGAAACCTTGCAAATTCGTATGCAAGCGCATTGTGCTAATGCATTGGCACTAGCTGAATGGCTTGAACAGCAAGAGGGTATCGAAAAAGTATACTACGCTGGCTTGCCTTCACACCCAGCCCATGCCTTAGCTGCTAAGCAGCAAAATGGCTTTGGCGGTGTGCTTGCTTTCAGTGTAAAGAGTAAAACAGGTAATGTTGGCCGCCAAGCGGCGTGGGATTTTATCAATGCCACTAAGTTAGTATCGATCACAGCTAACCTAGGCGATGTAAAAACCACGATTACCCACCCAGGTTCCACCACCCATGGGCGTTTAAGTGCTGAGGTGAAAGCGGAAACAGGCATTAGTGAGAATATGATCAGATTATCGGTGGGCCTTGAAGACCTTGCCGATCTACAGGCCGATATGAGCCGTGGCCTTGCTGCTATTGGCCATTAGCACTATGGTGGGATAGTTGGAAATAGCCGGGCTTGCCCGGCTTTTTTATTGCTTTAAGGAAAATTAGCATGCAAACCGTAACAGCGGCATTGGCGCATTTAAACAATGTGGTGATAGGTAAAGATGACGTGGTGAAGCAAGCAGTTGCTTGTTTGCTCGCCGGTGGCCACCTGCTCATCGAAGATTTGCCTGGTATGGGTAAAACCACCTTAGCCCATGCGCTTGCGGGGGTGTTTGCATTGTCATTTCAGCGCATCCAATTTACCAGCGATATGCTGCCGGCCGACATTGTGGGAGTGTCGGTGTTTAACTCGGAACAGCGTGATTTTGAATTTCGCCAAGGGCCTGTGTTTACCCAAGTGCTATTGGCTGATGAAATTAACCGTGCAGCACCAAAAACACAAAGCGCTTTACTTGAAGCTATGGCAGAAAAACAAGTTACCGTGGACCAACAGACGCACCAGCTGCCACAGCCTTTTTTTGTGATAGCCACACAAAACCCCGCCGAGCAAGGGGGCACTTTCCCTTTACCAGAATCACAATTGGATCGTTTTTTAATGCGCTTAAGTATGGGTTACCCCTCTGCTGCTGCAGAAAAGGCCTTACTGGCTAGCGGTGGTGGGCGCACAGAAGCTTTGCATACAGATGCCTTGTTTTCGCAGGCAGAGCTGCTAGCAACTCTGGCGCGCGTGCAAGCGGTAAAAACAAACGAAGCCTTATTAGATTATGTGCAACGCTTGCTGCATTACACACGCAGCTGTGGCTATTTCCCCCATGGGTTATCGCCACGTGCCGGCCTTGGTTTACTGCAGGCAGCCCGTGCTTGGACCTACATGGCAGGCCGTAATTATGTAGTGCCTGAAGATGTGCAAGCTGTGTTTGCAGCTGTTGCTGGGCACCGCCTCGTTAATGCTGCCACACAGGAGCAGCCGGCTGCGTTACGGGTGTTATCTGCCGTGCCGGTATTGCCATGAGGCAAATTTGGCTGCGCTACTATGCACGTTGGTTGGCGTGGCGCATGCCGGCGGCACGGCAACAACGCTTGCATCAGCGGCTTATTTTTATTCTGCCAACGGGTTATGGAATGTTGTTTTTGGCTGTGGCACTAGCGGTTTTTATTGCCGGTATTAATTACCAAAACAACCTGTTGCTAGGCTTGGCCTTCTTTTTGCTAAGCCAGTTTCTGGTGGTGATTTTCGCCACCTATCGCAACCTTACGGGGCTGCTTATAGAGGCTGAGGGCATGCAAGCCAACTTTGTGGGCCAAGCAGGGGCGATAAAGCTGCGTGTGCAAGCTCGTGCGCACAGTGGCCAAGTGGCTATTTGGTTGGCTTGGCGTGGTGAGGCAAAGCAGCACACGGTATCGCTTGCAGCCAATGAAAGCCAGCCTGTGTTATTGCCAGTTGCATTACTGCAGCGTGGTTGGAATTCACCACAGCGTTTGTGGGTGGAAAGCCGCTATCCCATGGGTTTATTGCGTGCTTGGAGCCATTTAGATATGGCCCAAGCATGCCTTGCATGGCCGCATCCCATAGCAAGTTCGGTGCCTCCTTTTTTAGGGCAAACCCAAGGCCAGAGGGCTGATGAGCAAGCACAGCGTGGTGATGAGGATTTTCTTGGTTTGCGTGAATACACTGCTAGCGATTCGCCAAGCCAAATTGATTGGAAAAGCTATGCTCGTGGGCGTGGTTTGCACGTACAAGAATTTACTAACCCCATAGCAGGCACGCAATGGCTTGATTGGCAACAGCTAAATTCGGCGGATGCAGAGCTTAAACTCAGCCAGCTGTGTTATTGGGTACTTGAATGCGAACGGCTGCGGCAACCTTATGGGTTGCGTTTGCCCAACTTTACCTTGCCGCCTAGCCATGGGGCAGAACATCATCGCCAAGCTCTTGAAGCATTGGCGTTGTTTTCTGTTGGGGGTGAGCATGGCTAGGGTGTACGGCTATCTTCCTAGGCATAGTTTTTATTGGTTGTTAGTAGCGGTGGCACTCGCCATAGTGCCGCATTTACTGCACGCCACTTGGTGGATGCGTGGTTTGGCACTCGCCGTATTATTGTATCGCTATCGGTTGCATGTGGGCCAAGGACGCATGCCAAACAGAAGCTTACGCCTCTTGTTCTTGTTAGCTGTTCTATTTGGCCTGTGGCAGCAACATGGCACCTTGTTTGGGGTAGAACCAAGTACACAATTACTAGTGGCAGCTTTCTTGCTTAAAACCTTAGAAATGTTTCAGCGCCGTGATGCATATGTGTTGTTAGTGCTTGGTTATTTTGTTACGGCCACATTGTTTTTGTTTTACCAAGGCCCATTTGCTGCCCTTTATGCATTGGTAACACTATGGGCATTTAGCGCTGCTTTAATTGGCATCAACCAACCTTTGCAGCAAGCCCCCGCTTGGCAGCATGGCCGAGTTAGTGCGAGCCTTATGTTGCAAAGCTTGCCCATGATGCTGCTGCTGTTTTTTTTAGTGCCTCGTTTGGGCCCTTTGTGGGCTATTCCCTCGCCAACCGGGCAAGCGGTAACGGGCATGTCAGATTCCCTTTCATTGGGTGATATTAGTGCTCTTAGTGAATCCACCGAACTGGCGTTTCGGGTTGAGTTTCTGAACGAGCCACCGGCACAAGAAGAACTGTATTGGCGCGGTGTCGTGCTTGGTGAATTTGATGGGAAGAGTTGGCGGGCCGAGCGCCGAACGCGTTCTTTTGTTCCGCAGCAGCAGGCTATGCCCGCTTGGTGGCAGGAGGTAAACAGCCTCACAGCCCCTGGGTATCATTACCGTGTGCAGCTTGAAAGCCCGCAAAACACTTGGTTATTTGCTTTGGCCCAGCCGGTATCTACCACAGCGGGTGTGGGAACAACCGCCTTGGGCACGTTAACCTTGCAACAGCCTTTGTATGAACGTTTTCGTTATACGGTGCACAGCCACCCTAACCATGTTGTTAGCGAAACCTTGAGTGAACAACAAAAACAACGCTATTTACATCTGCCGCCAGTGTTCAACCCACGCACGCAAGCTTTGGCGCAGCAATTACGCCAGCAGCGGCATACCGACCACGCCTTTGTTCAAGGGGCTTTAGGTTGGTTTCAGCAACAGCCTTTTACATATACACACCAACCACCCACCGTGGGTAGGCATGCAAATGATGATTTTTTGTTTGCAACCCAGAGGGGCTTTTGCGAGCATTTCGCATCTTCATTTGCTTTGCTCATGCGTGCTGGTGGTGTGCCGGCCCGTATCGTGGTGGGGTACCAAGGGGGCGAATGGAACCCGCGTAGCCAACACCTCAGTGTATATCAATATCAAGCCCATGCTTGGGTAGAGGTTTGGCTTGATGAGCGTGGGTGGACGATGATTGATCCCACCGCAACGGTGGCACCGCACCGCGTTGAAACAGAACGCACGGTGGCAGAAGCAGGCGGCAGTAAAATGCGTAATGCTTGGTATGCTAACCGTTTAGTAATGCGCTTGCGCAAACAAATGGATTGGTTGGAATTCAGTTGGCAGCGTTGGGTGTTAAATTACGACGAACAGCAACAAAGTGAGCGGTTACGCCAATGGTTGGGCGCAATAACGCCAACGAAACTCGGCGCTGCTTTGTTAGGGTTCGGTAGCGTTTTATTGGCACCTTTATTGTTGTGGGCGTTGTGGATGGGGCGGCCTGCCATAGCCTCGGCACTAGAACGGGAATTCCATTGGTTGCGGCGCTTACTGGCGCGTAAAGGTGGGCCCGCACTGCCAAAAACAGAATATTGGAGTGCGCAACAACTAGCACAACAAGGCAGTGTGTTGTGGCCACAGGCAGCGCATGAATTCAGTGCCTGGGCCCAAGCCATGGAGGGTGCTTTGTATGCTGGTGCCAACGAGAAACAAGCATTAGCTATGCTGCGCCGTTTGCGTTGGCGTTTTTTTAGGTTGCACAGCCTTAAGCACTAACCCTCTTACAAAACAATTGCTTGTGTTGAAGTTAGTGACATAGATTACATTTCGGCAAGATCGTGCTGCGGGCAAAAGCAGGGTATCATGCGGCACGTTCATAACATTGAAATTGGCGGAAAGAATGACAATAAAAACGGTTATGCCACCTATTGGCCCGAATACACCACGCCGTGGTAACAGTTTTAGTGCTTGGTTAGGTGCGGCGTTATTACGTTTAATGGGGTGGCGCATTGTGGGCACTGTGCCGAATGTGCCAAAGCTTGTGTGCATTGGTGCACCACACACATCGAACTGGGATGGTTTAGTGGCCTTGTCTGCCATTTTTGCTTTGCGTTTACGCATTCACGTGATGATGAAGTCTAACTTATTTAAGCCTGTCATAGGTTCATTTTTTTATTGGCTAGGTGGGATCCCCATTGATCGCAGTAAAAGTTCGGGGGTGGTGGAGCAAAGCTTGGCCGCGATGAATAGTCAAGACCAGTTTTACTTGGGTTTATCGCCAGAGGGTACGCGCAATAGCGCGAAAAAATGGCGCAGTGGCTTTTACAATATTGCGTTAGCAGCCAATGTGCCTATATTAGTGGTGGTGCTGAATTACCAGCTAAAAGAAATACAAATTGCTGATGCATTCACCCCCCCACAGGGGATTACGAAAAAGATCTCATGCATATTCTGCAAAATTATAAAAACGTGGTGGCAAAGAAAAACCATAAAATGTCTTAGCCATTACAGCAGTTGCAACAAAACAAGAAATAACTACAAATTTGGGAGCCCTCATGAGCGAATTTAACCAAGCACAAGTTGATGTAAAAACCCTCAGTAAACGCCCGAGCAACGATGATATGTTGTTCTTATACGCACACTTCAAGCAGGGCACAGAGGGCGATGTATCAGGCAAGCGCCCTGGTATGTTAGATATGGTAGGCCGCGCTAAATATGATGCCTGGGCTAAGCTGAAAGGCACCGATAGTGGCACCGCACAGGAAAATTACGTGGCCAAAGTGAAAGCACTTCTTGCTGCAGATAAATAAGTAAATATTGTTTTTGTAAGGCCCCTGCAATAGGGGCCTTTTGCATTTAATTCATAGAATAAGGTTGTATGCATGTTGTTTTCAGATGTTATGGCCCAGGTGGATGCGGGCCACTATGAGGTGCCAGCAGGTTGGACCCAAGGAAGAGCGTGTTTTGGTGGCTTAGTGGCGGCGATAATGTACCGCCGTTTGCAAACACTGGTGCCGGATCGGCCGCCTCGTTCATTGTTTGTTTCTTTTGTAGGCCCAGTGGCTAGCGGGCCCATTGATATCGAAGAGAGTGTGTTGCGCACGGGCGGCTCAGTGACCCAAGCGGAGTGCCGTATTTTGCAAGAAGGCCAAGTGTTGGCAGTGATGTTGGCAAGTTTCGGTTTGCCGCGGGAATCGCAAATCACCGTAACTGGCCCAGCCATGCCAATGTTGAAATCTCTCGATGAATCCTTCCAGTTGCCTTTTGTTGAAGGGGTGTCTCCCGAATTCACGCGTTTCTTTCAGGTGCGCTGGGGCACAGAGAGCTTGCCATTTAGCCGCAGCAAAGAGGGTGAACTTGGAGGCTGGGTGCGTTTTGCTGAAGAACTAGAAGTTGATCATTGTGCTTTGCTAGCCTTGATTGATGCTTGGCCGCCCGCTGTATTACCCATGTATAAAGGCCCAGCACCAAGCAGTAGTTTAACGTGGACGGTGGAATTTCTACAAGATGAATGGCCACAGGATGATTGGTGGCAGTTTCACGCGCAAACAGAGCAGGCGGCGGATGGCTACTGTGTTACCCAAGGGCAATTGCGTAGCCAAGAAGGTAAGTTGGTGGCGTTAACTCGGCAAACTGTAACCATTTTTACTTAGTGTGTTTAATTATGCCCTGTGTTGCGCAGGGCATATGCTAATGGTCGCTGCTGTCATCAAACTCGCTAATTACCTTGGTAAGGCGGTTGACGAGAATGTCATTAATGGATTTGTCTAAGGTGCGTGCTAGTCCTGCACTGACAATCATGTCGGCAATAGGGCGCACACGCTGAATAAAGTTAGCAATCTCACGCACTTCGTTGCCACTGGGCAGGCCATCGCCATATTTTTTATCTAGCAGCTCACGCTCAACTAATTCAACGAAGCCTGCGCTAATTTGCTGCACTTCCGTGCGCACTCGGCCCACTTGTTGCAGCAGTGATTCTAAAGGAATTCCCGCGGCAACCAATTCGCGGCCAGCATTTAAAATGCGTGGGCTAGGCACGCGAATACGGTTTCCTTCAGGGATAATGTAGCCAATTTCCACTGCTTCAAGCAGGGCTTCTTGGGTTAGGTGTTCGCCAAAATCATCCACTAATTCATCGTAGCTAATGTAAGAGGGCGCTTCTTCGCTCCAAGGGCTCGTTACAACCACTTCGAGGCCTAAAATATCATTAAGATCTCGGCCTTCTTCCCAAGCGGTAATGAGATCGCGGATATTAGCAAGGGTGTAGCCGCGCTTAAGCAGTTGGCCAATAATGCGTAAACGCGCTAAATGCACGTCGGAATAAATACCTGAGCGGCCACGGCGTTCTGGCGGAGGAAGCAAGCCTCTATCTTGATAGGCGCGAACGTTTCGCACTGTGGTTTTGGCTGTGCGTGCTAATTCATCAATAGTAAATTCGCGCGTTTCTTGCTCGGCTTCACTAAGGGCAGCTCGGCCATCGGCGCCTGCTAGCCTACGCAAAGTTTGGAATATAGATTTGGGGGTTAGCGGTGTTGTTTTCATGGTGACAGATCTTAATGGCAAAGTGAGCGTTGTGCTAGTGCATGGCGCCTAGTAGGGGCTGTTCTGTTGCCTTTTACGGCAAATTGGCCTGCTATGGAGTAGGTTTTATCTCGCTGTAAGTAGGGTTTGTAGGCATAATGGGCTCTTTCATTTGTTGTGGAACAAAATATGTCATTGGTTGACACTCTCCTGCAAACTGGTGCTAAGGCACTTACCCTGCACCGTTTCCCTCGCCGTAGAAATGAAACCCTGCGAGCTTGGGATGGTGCCGACCGTTATTTATTACAGCAGCGCTTAGCGCAACATAATACGCCGTTGCTTGTGGTGAATGATGATTTTGGTGCGCTGGCTTTAGCTGCAGGTGAGGGCACCCATCATTGGAATGATTCTTGGTTGTCTTGGCATAGCTGGCATGAAAACGGCCGTGTGAACCAACAGAGCACTAGCGATGATTTTTGGCATTGGCCTTTTGCTGCTTTGCCGGAGGTTAAAGAGGTGTGGCTAAAAGTGCCTAAGGAATTGGCCCTGTTTACCCTACAATTGCACCGTTTAACCAGTGAGCTGCCAGCAGGAGTGCCAATTTACTTGGCGTGGCTTGATAAACACATTCCAACGCGTTTGCTTGAGTTAGCACGAATTTACTTGGCAGGAGTGGAGCTGTTACCAGGGCGTTTTAAGGCTCATGGTTTGTGTGGTGTAAGCCGTGGTAAAGCGGTGCAGCCCTTAGCATATCCCACTGAAGTGCAGGTGCCACAGCTGCCATTGCCACTGTTATCTCATGCTGGGGTTTTTGCCCAACAACAATTAGATATTGGCAGCCGCTTTTTATTAGCACATTTGCCAGCCAAACGCACAGGCAATATCGTTGATCTTGCGTGTGGTAACGGCGTATTAGGTTTGGTGGCAGCGCAGCAAAACCCGCAAGCACACTTGTATTTCGCGGATGAATCTTGGCTTGCGCTGCAAAGTGCTAAGGAAAACTGGCAGCGCCTCTTCCCGCAGCGTAAGGCACACTTTCTGCATGGCAATGGTTTGGTTGGTTGGCAGGGAAAGGCTGATATGGTGTTGCTGAACCCGCCGTTTCATAGTGGCCATACAGTGGATGCAAAAATTGCCGGTGCCATGTTTCGCCAAGTGGCTAACAAGCTTGCCCAGGAAGGCGAGTGTTGGGTGGTGGGCAACCAACACTTAGGCTATGAACGTTTGCTAAAGCGGCATTTTACCCAGGTAACACAGGTGGGAGAACACCCTAAATTCACTATTTTCCGCACCAGTGGGGCGAAACAGTGATCAATTGCCGTTGCAGCAAGGCGGTAACAATTAATGTAGGAGCAAAATAATGCAGTGGCTATGGTGGTTTGGTGGCGCGTTGGTGTTGGGGTTAGCGGCTTATGCTGCTTATCTGTGGGCACAAGTACTACGCCTTGAACAGGTTAAACAAAAGGTAAAACAAGAACGCCTGCAACAGCTGCAAGGGCAGCTTGCCGTGATGACGCGTGCTGTGCTGACCGAGCAAGTAAACCTAACGGAAGGCGTGCTGCGTATTTCTGCCATGCTGCAAACTATTGAAGAGCCAGTGGCTGCCGATGTGGCTGTGATCCATGAGATGGCCGAAACAGCTTTGCAGTTTGCTATAGGTGAAGCAAGGAGCCAGTTGCCACGCGCTGAGCGTGAACATCAAGATGAAGTGCGTGAAGCATTAGAAAGCCGTTATGAGGAAGCAGTGAAAGCTGCTGCTAAGCGTTTGCAAGCAGTGCTACCTGAGGGTGTGATTGGGAAAATGTTAGTAGCAAACCAGTTACCAAAAGAGCAGTTAGACAAATGACAACGATTATGGCTTTTCCTGCTTCTGCTGCACTAGCAGAGCACCTGCGTGCAATGCAAACACTGCAGCAAGAATCCCCTAATGTGGTGCACCACACTACTTTGCGCCACATTCTCGATCATTTCCTCGAAGAAGTGCTAGGCGCTTACTTCACCGGCCCCATTGATGCTGTGCAAGCGGAAGGCCCCGTGGTGAGCATGATTCAGCGTGGTGTAGGAGTGATTAGCAAAGCAGGGCGTGCGTTAGCGTTGCGTTTGTTAGATAAGCTTGAGCCCGAGGATCAAGCTAATTTGGTGCAGCATTTTCAACAACTGCAGCACACCATAGAGGGGCAGTTGTATGTGGCTTTTGCTTTTAATGAAGCACAAGCAGCACAAGTTCGCCAGGTGTTGGCAGCCGTTGCTAATGGTGAAGAAGGGCAACAGCAAGCCTTTCTAGGCGCACTACATTTGGTGGGTGATGGTGCTGTTAGCCATTATTTAGATGGTACCGCAGGCGCGCTAAGGCTTGGGCGTTTTAGCAAAGGTATGGTGAAGGCTACGCAGGCAACGGTACGTAAATCGATTGCTACGGCAATTAACCGTGGTGTGCCGGCGCTTGGGGGTAAGTACCGTGCCATGTTGGCGGGTTATTATCAAAGCATGCTGTTTGCAGTGTGACAGTTGCCCCTTGCCACCCTTGGTGGGCAAGGGGGATAAGGTTTATTTCCAGTAATTGTTAGCGGCTGCCACGGTGGCAAAATGAATAGCTACAACTTGAGAGGCAGCAATTAGGTCCTCTGCATCGTCGGCATAATCTTTACGGCCTTTCTTGAGCACTTCCATATCTGGCTGCGTGGTTTTCACACCCATGCGTGCCATTTTTACTGCTAATTCAAAGCCTTGCTCGGGGGTATCAGTTGCTAAGGTAGGAAGCCAACTATCGTTGGCGTGTGCCATTCCAGCAAAAAATAAGAATAGTAGTGGGATAAGCAAGTATTTTTTCATAGTGGCCTCGTTAGTTTGGTATTTGGGCTTATTGGGTACTGCTGCTAGCCATTGCTAGCGGCAATGATAAATATACGCCACACGTATTAGTAACACCAAGCTTTTACCAAGGCGCTTAATTGCGAAGTGGGAAATGTTATTGAGCTGGAGTGCGGGTTGTAAAAGGGCAGGAATGAAAAACCCCGTAAGCAATTTAGCTTACGGGGTTCACAATTTTTTGTTTTAGCTGAAAGGCTTACGCCATTATTGCTTGCCTAGGCCTTAGGTGTTGCTTCAGCCTTAGGCTTGGCTTTAGCCTTTGGTGCTGCTTTGGCCTTTGGTGCTGCTTTGGCTTTTGGTTCGGCTTTGGCTTTTGGTTCGGCTTTGGCTTTTGGTTCAGCTTTTGCCTTTGGTTCGGCTTTGGCTTTTGGTTCGGCTTTGGCCTTTGGTTCGGCTTTGGCCTTTGGTTCGGCTTTGGCCTTTGGCGCAGCTTTTGCCTTTGGTGCAGCTTTTGCCTTTGGTGCTGCTTCTACCTTAGGTGCCGTTTGTGTTTTCGCCGGCTTTGCTTGTGGTTCAGCAGCGGGCTCGGTGGCTGGCGCTTCTTGTTGTAAGCGCTCCTCTAATGCCTTAATGCGGCGCTGCATTTCGTTTTCGTAACGTTGGATAGTGTTCGAAACCGCTTGTGCAGTTTCTGCAGTGGCTTTTAACACGCGTACTTCAATTTCAGCCAATTGGCGCCCTCTGTCGGTATCGCGCAGGCGCTGCTGCGTGTCTTCCACTAGCTGCTTGGCTTTATCGAGCTGTTGCTGAAAAGCAGTAGATGCTTTTTCCTTGTAGCCCTCGGGTAGCAATTCGAGTTGGGCGAGGAATTCTTTTTGGCGTTGCAATTCCTGAGATAGCTTTTCGCGAGCTTGGGTAAAAGATTTTTCAATTGAAGTCATATTGGTTTCCATTGATTGGGGAATGGAGGCTAGGCCGTAGTAAGGCAATGGCCAAGAACGCTGTAATAGTAACCAACGCTGGCGGACACAAGGGTTTTAATTGCTTGATTGTAGAACATGGACGGTTTTTCATATTCTATTTAATTATAAGCATCGTATTTTTTGTGCTAGCGAGTAATATGCGGAGTGGGCATAATGTCGGCCTTGCTTACACGAGGGTGGACTATGAAGTTGCAACAATTACGCTACATTACTGCTGTAGCAAAAAATGATCTAAATGTTTCAGCGACGGCGCAAGTTTTGTTTACTTCCCAACCGGGTATTAGTAAGCAAATTCGCCTGTTAGAGGATGAATTAGGAGTAGAAATTTTTGCCCGCTCGGGCAAAAGTTTGACCCACGTAACCCCTGCGGGGGAAAAGATTTTGGCGTTGGCCGAGCAAATCTTACAAAAAACGGTGGCTATCAAACGCGTGGCACAAGAATTCCAAGATCAAACTAAAGGAGAGTTAAGCCTTGCCACCACGCATACCCAAGCACGCTATGCATTACCCAAGGTAATCCATGGTTTTACCGAGCGCTTTCCTGATGTGTTGCTGCATATGCACCAAGGCACACCGATGCAAATTGCTGAGAAAGCCGCCGACGGCGAAGTGGATCTGGCCATTGCCACCGAGGCGCTAGAAAGGTTTGGCAACTTAGTAATGTTACCGTGCTACCGTTGGAACCGTACTGTGGTGGTGCCTGAAGGGCATCCGTTAACGAAACTACGCAAATTGACATTAGAGGCGGTGGCCGAGCACCCCATTGTTACCTATGTGTTTGGTTTTACGGGGCGCAGTAAACTCGATGATGCGTTTAACAGCCTTGGTTTAGAGCCGAAAGTGGTGTTTACCGCAGCCGATGCCGACGTCATTAAAACCTATGTGCGTTTAGGCATGGGGGTGGGCATCGTGGCAAAAATGGCGGTGGATGAATTGCACGACAAAGGTTTAGTTGCCTTAAACGCTGATCATTTGTTTGAGCCAAGCACCACAAAAATAGGTATCCGCAAAGGCACTTTTCTGCGTGGTTTTATGTATGAATTCATCGAAGCGTTTGCGCCGCATTTAACCCGCGAGAGGGTAGAAGCGGCTATGCAAACGGGCAGCCAAGAGCAAGTGGATGCTATTTTTGAAGATGTGGTGTTACCAACCTATTAAAAGGTACACCTAAGGCAAGGGGAAACATTGCAATGCTAGGTGGCTAAGGCTACATTGGCCACCTTTATTATCTTGCCACTGTTAACAATGAATAGGGGTTCCCGTGGAAATTGTTTGTCTTGACCTTGAAGGTGTGTTGATTCCAGAAATTTGGATTAACTTTGCAGAGCGTACTGGTATTGAAGAGCTCAGAGCCACCACGCGGGATATTCCCGATTATGATGTGCTGATGAAGCAACGCTTAAAGATCCTTGACGAGCACGGTTTTGGTTTGCCTGATATTCAAGCTGTGATCGATGAGATGGGCCCGCTTGAAGGTGCGCGTGAGTTTTTAGACTGGGCACGTGAGCATTTTCAAGTGGTTATTTTATCGGATACCTTCTATGAGTTTGCGCATCCTTTAATGCGCCAACTTGGTTGGCCAACGCTGTTTTGCCACCGTTTAGAAGTGAACGATGAAGGCCGCATTACCGATTATAAATTGCGCCAAGAAGATCCTAAGCGTGCTTCGGTGAAAGCGTTTCATAGCTTGAAGTATCGTGTGATTGCAGCGGGTGATTCTTATAATGACACCACTATGTTGTCTGAAGCCGAAGCGGGCATTTTAATTCATGCGCCACAAAATGTGCGTGATGAGTTCCCGCAATTCCCTGCGGTGGACAGTTACGAAGATCTAAAACGCGAAATTATTAACGTGAGCCAGCGTGATATCCCAATGTAGTAGTGGGATAGTATAACTGCCTCATTAGCCCTGCCGCAGCAATGCCGCAGGGCTTTTTTATTGTAAGCGCCATAGTGTTTAGCAATTAGGCCGTTGCCTATGGTGTGCTGCTTCGGCATGGGCAGATAGCCCTGTTAGATGGTGCCGTGGCGGGCTGGTGATCAGGCTAACTGTTGTTCGTTGAGGAATTGCTGCCAATGAGCAAGCACTGTAGCGGCTGCTTCCACGTGGGGGTAATGGCCCACAGCATCTTCTTCAACAATAAAGCATTGCTGCGGCCGCAGTTGGCGCAAGGTTTGCAGGCTTGTGGGGCTGGCTACAGGGTCTTGTTTGCCACGTAAGGCCGCTAGGGGCACAGCGGAGTGTGCTAAGGCATTCGCCCAGCGCTGTGCGTTGGCTTGCCTTTCTTTTTTGTACTGCAAAATAGTAGGCAAGCAGCGGTGGCCTTTATCGTGGCTAATGAGTTGGTGGGTGGCTTTGAGCGCATCTTTATTGGGAGCGTTTTGGCGGCTGAACAAACGGCTGTAGCTACGATATAACACGGCGCGGCCTAGCAGTTTTGCCAATGTTAAACCAACAGGGCTTGCTATGGCACGCTGAAACAGTGTGGGGGTTTCGCAATCATGAAACAGGGCGCTACCTAAAAACATCACAGAACTGAACGAAGGTGTGGGTAAGGAGAGGTCTCTTGCTAACAGTTCTTGCACCACGGCATCGCCGTAGTTGTGCGTGATCACATGGCAAGCAGGCAGCTGTTGCTGAGTGAGCACTGCTTCTACAATGTTGGCCTGTTGTTGAAGGCTATATGGGTGTGGAAATGGTTTAGCTGAAAAGCCGTAACCTAGAAAATCGAGCGCCACCACCCGGCGAGTAAGGGATAGCTCGCTATAAATTTCACTAAAATCCCAGCTAGAGCGGGGATAGCCATGCAATAGCAGCACAGGAGGCAGGTTGCTTTTGTGTTCGTTATCGATCACAAATATTTGCTGCCCATGTGCACTAAGGTAGCGGCCTAATTGTTGCCAATGTGCCAACGAATGCATGTTTACCGCTCCGGAGGTGCTAGATGGCACTGCGTTGCTGTTGGTGAAAAAGAGCCTCGAGTTGTTGTTGGTCAGCAATAAAGCGGCGAATGCCATCTGCTAGCAAATCACTGCTCATGGGGCATTGGTTTAATTGATAACGAAAATCTGCTTCAGCCAGTAAAGGCTCTGCCACTGGGGGGGTTGTTGCAGGCGCCAATTGGCGTGTGATTGCGCCTTGCTGTGTGGCGAGTTCTTCAAGTAGTGCTGGGCTGATAGTGAGGCGGTCGCAACCCGCTAAGGCTTCTACTTGGGCAACAGAGCGAAAGCTAGCTCCCATCACCACAGTGTTTGAGCCCATGGCTTTAAGGCGCCGGTAAATGGTGGTTACAGCCTCTACGCCAGGGTCGGTGCGCAAGGCGTTATCGCGCTGATGATACCAATCGAGAATACGGCCCACAAAAGGGGAGATCAAAAAAGCGTTCGCTTGTGCTGCAGCAATAGCTTGTGCAGGGTGAAAAATAAGAGTGAGATTGCAGTGAATGCCCTCGCTTTCCAGCACTTTAGCGGCCTGTATGCCTTCCCAAGTGGCAGCAATTTTAATTAGTACACGGTTGCTGTCGGCACCTAAAAAAGTATAGATATCCATGAGGCGGCGCGCACGCTCGATGGTGGCTTGGCGGTTAAAAGACTGTTGCGCATCCACCTCAGTGGACACTAGCCCAGGCACGGTAGCAAGCAATTCGCTGCCCACCAAGGCGGTGAACATGTCGCAGAGTAATGCGTTGTCAGCTCCCTTGGGTTGGTATTGGTTAGCAAGCTGTTGTGCTTTGGTTAACAGCTCGGCACCACGGGAGCTATTAGCCACAGCCAGTAACAAAGAAGGGTTGGTTGTGGCGTCTGCGGGTTGTAGTGCTTGGATTGCGGCTAGGTCGCCCGTATCGGCCACCACGGTGGTCCATTGCTCAAGCTGTTGGCGTTTGTTTTGCTGCATGGCTTTGTTCACCTATTAAGGAAGATGTTTAACGTGCGCTAATGTAGCAGAAAACAAAGGGTTGAACAGTAGCAATGCGTGCGGGCGTGAGCGTAGACATGTTTTTCTGCTTAACCTATCCTCGCCGCTACAAATTTAAAGCTCAGGCACTAAAGCTAGGGCGTCGAGCAGCACTTGTGGCGTGGCATCTGGTAAGTGGGCATGAGTGCTTAAATGGCGCCGGTAAGCGCGCGCACCGGGCACCCCTTGGAAAATATTAAACACATGGCGCACCACATGCTTGGGGTGAGCCCCTTCGGCAAACCGTTGTTCAAGATACGGCATGAAAGCTTCAACCACACGGTGGGCACTGCTGGCACTAGCAGGCCTAGGTTGGCCAAAAATGCGTTCATCGGCTTCTGCAAAACGCCAAGGGTGGTGGTATGCCGCGCGGCCGATCATTACGCCGTCAACCTCAGTTAAATGTTGTAGGGCTTCGTCCATGGATTGAATGCCGCCGTTAATGGCGATTTCGAGGTGGGGGAAGTTTTGTTTTATTTGGTAGGCACGTTCGTAAATGAGCGGCGGCACATCGCGGTTTTCCCGTGGGCTTAAGCCCTGCAAGAAGGCCTTACGTGCATGGATAATAAAATGTTCACAACCTGTGGCTGCCACAGTGTTGATGAAAGTGTGTAGGAATTCGTAGTCGTCTTGTTGGTCAATACCAATGCGGGTTTTTACCGTTACCGGGATCTTTACCACTGCTTGCATAGCGGCCACGCATTCGGCTACTAACTTTGGCTCGGCCATCAGGCAGGCGCCAAAGCTGCCCGATTGCACGCGTGCAGATGGGCAGCCTACGTTCAGATTGATTTCATCGTAGCCGTAGGCTTCGCAGTGGCGGGCTGCTGCTGCCAGTTGGGCAGGGTCGCTGCCACCCAATTGCACAGCAATGGGGCCTTCCATGGCATGGAAGCCAAGCAAGCGATCGCGGTCGCCAAAAATAATAGCTGGTGCTGTGATCATTTCGGTGTACAGCAGCGTGTAATGCGTGATTAAACGCATAAAATAGCGGTAGTCCCGTGTGGTCCATTCCATCATGGGCGCAACTGATAAACGGCGATTGTAGGGGGCATTGGTATGGGTCATGGGTGCGGATAATACTGCAGAATCTTGATAATCGAAAGAGAGCAGTGCTAAGCCGCTTAAATTGCATAAGCGTAAAGCAATTAAGCAAGCTATAATGCGGCCACTGTGGCCGTTGGCCCTCCATTCATTAACTCGGAGTTTGCATGTCTGTTGTTCGTACACGCGTTGCCCCGTCGCCCACTGGCGACCCACATGTGGGCACAGCTTATATCGCTTTGTTTAACCTTTGCTTTGCACGCCAACATGGTGGGCAGTTTATTTTACGCATAGAAGATACCGACCAAGCACGGTCTACCCCAGAATCGGAACAGGCGATTATGGATTCTTTGCGTTGGTTGGGGTTGGAGTGGGATGAAGGCCCCGATGTGGGTGGCCCACATGGCCCTTACCGCCAAAGCGAGCGCGCCGAGCTGTATCAACAATACGCGCAAGAGTTGCTTGATAAAGGCCATGCGTTCCGTTGCTACCGCACCAGCGAAGAGCTTGACGCCATTCGCCAACAGTTGCGTGAGCAAGGCGAACACCGCGCCATCAAACCATCAGACTTAGCCTTGCCTGCCGAAGAGGTGGCCAAGCGCGAAGCTGCTGGTGCGCCTTTTGTGGTGCGTATGATGGTGCCTGAAAGCACTGGCCGCTGCGAAGTGGAAGACATGCTACGTGGCACGGTCGAGCTGGATTGGGATTTAGTAGACGCGCAAGTATTACTAAAATCTGACGGCTTGCCCACCTACCACTTAGCAAACGTGGTAGATGACCACTTGATGGGTATTACCCATGTGCTGCGTGGTGAGGAATGGCTTAATTCGGCGCCTAAGCACAAGCTGTTGTATCAATATTTTGGTTGGCAGATGCCAGTACTATGCCATATGCCATTGTTGCGCAACCCTGATAAATCCAAGCTCTCAAAACGTAAAAACCCCACTAGTATTCTGTATTATCAGCAGCGTGGTTTCTTGCCTCAGGCGGTACTTAACTATCTTGGCCGCATGGGCTGGTCGATGCCTGATGAAAGCGAGAAGTTTTCGTTGGCTGAAATGCAGGCTGCGTTTGATATCCAGCGCGTTTCCTTAGGTGGGCCAGTGTTTGATGTGGAAAAACTTTCATGGCTCAACGGCCAGTGGCTGCGCGAACTTAGCGACGAGGATTTCCTTAGCCAGTTGCAGGGTTGGTTGTTTAATCGCGAGCATGCTTTAAAGGTTATCCCGCATATTAAAACACGTGTGGAAACCCTTGGTGAGGTGATGCCCCTTGCAGGGTTCTGCTTTGGTGATTTACCGGCATTAAAGCTGGAGGATTTTACCCACAATAAATACAGCACAGAAGATATGGTGCAATGGCTGCAGTGCTACACATGGAGCCTTGAGGTGCTGCGTGGTTGGGAGCGCGATCAATTGTTTGCTTTGGCAAAGCAAACCGCATATACCTTTGATGTGAAAATCCGTGATTTCCTCTTTCCTGTGTTCATTGCTATTGCTGGTACTGCAGCAAGTTTCTCTGTGGTGGATGCCATGCAGGTAATCGGCTCCGACATCAGCCGTGCGCGCCTACGTAATGCCATTGAGGTGTTGGGTGGCTTGTCGAAGAAGAAAACAAAAGCATTGGAAAAACAGTGGCAGCCTGTGCTTAACGAGCTAATTGCTCAGCAAATGAACGAACAGAAGCAATAAGCTTAAAAAGTGCTTGACTACCCAGTGGCTGCTGCTAGAATTCGCAGCCACTGACTTAGGGCAGGTTTCTTGCCCAACGCATTCGGGGCCATAGCTCAGCTGGGAGAGCGCTTGCATGGCATGCAAGAGGTCGACGGTTCGATCCCGTCTGGCTCCACCAAATCTCTACTGCGTACAAGTCCCCTTCGTCTAGAGGCCTAGGACACCGCCCTTTCACGGCGGTAACAGGGGTTCGAATCCCCTAGGGGACGCCATATTAGCTGTTTAGCTGATAGTTTTACTGCCTCAACGCCTTGTTGAGGCTTTTTTTTGCCTAGCCGTTGTGTGGCATAGCCATGGCGGCGATACTAGGCCCATTCTTCTGGTTGTAAACAGGCTAGGCCAATGAACCTAGAGCAATATCTGCAGCGCATAGGCTACCAGGGTAGCCTTACGCCGAATGCTAATGTGTTAAGTGCTATTACTGCCGCCCATGTGGGCGCTATTCCTTTTGAAAATATTGATGTTTTGCTTAAGCGGGGCGTGGCTTTGGCCGCTGATGCTATTTTTCATAAATTAGTATTAAAGCAACGTGGTGGCTATTGTTTTGAGCAAAATGGGCTGCTGATGCAGGCACTGCAAGCACTAGGTTTTGCGGTGCAACCATTAGGTGCGCGGGTGCGCCTTGGCATTGCTAACCGCGCCGAGTTCCCACGGCGCACGCATTTGTTTTTAAAAGTACGCATAGCAGGTGTGTATTACCTTACCGATGTGGGTTTTGGTGCCCAGTCGTTAACTCAGGCTTTGCGTTGGCAGGAAGATGCTGTACAGCACACCCCACACGATACACGGCGCTTGGTGCGTGAGGGTAAGCGCTGGTTTCAGCAAGTGCTGATGAACGATGCTTGGGTTGATGTCTTTGAGTTCTACGATACCCCCATGCACCCAAGCGATCAGGAAGTGGCAAATTGGTTTACTAGCACAAGCCCAACATCGCATTTTACCCAACGCTTAAACATGGCCTTATCCCCATCCACCGGCGAGCGTATTACCATTGCCGGTAATGTGCTCCGTGTGCGCCAGGGCGGCAAGGTGCTGCAAGAAGAAGTGCTATCTGGGGAAAATATTCGGGCTACGCTAAAGCACTATGCAAACATTTGTTTAAGCGTGGAAGAAGCGCGCGAATTGTGGATTAATAACCATTTTGAAGCCGAATGAAAAGGAATAACAAGTGAAAAAACTATTGCTGACTATCACGGCCTTAGCCCTGCTAGGTTACTTAGCGGCGGCGCCGTATATTACTGCACAGCAAATGAAAAATGCGGCACAGGATTACGATGGTAAACGCTTAAGCGAGTTTGTGGATTTTGCAGCGTTGCAAGATAGCCTGACGAAACAAATTACTGCTGTTGCCTTGGGCGAGAAAGGGGCCAGCAATAACGCCTTAGCGGTGTTGGGCAGCCAAGTGGCTGACGCTACAGTGCGGCCCATTGTGAAAGCGTATGTTACCCCCGAAGGGGTGATCGAACTGATGGCTGGTAGCAAGCCTAAACTAGGCAAATTGCCTAAACGTGATGGCAACGATCCACAGATAAAAAATATTATGCAAGATGCCACCCTAGGTTATGATGGCCCCCATCGCTTTACGATTGGCATTCATGCCCAAGGCAGCGAGCGGGTGCGTTTGGTGCTGCACCGTTATGGCATGCATTGGAAATTGGCTGAGGTGGTGTTTTAAACGCCTGAAAAAAAGGGCCGGAAGGCCCTTTTTTGTGCTGCTTGTTAGGCAGATTGTTCGCTGTTGTTTGCAGTAAAAACACTATGGTTGTGTTCGCCTAAAGCAGGGCTGGTGCCACTTTGGGTGCGTGCCCCCACAAAGCGAAAAGGTGAAGCAATCATGGGCCCCTTATGGGTGTGTTCCACCATGTTGCGTGCCACCACTTGTTCGTTAGCCAGCGCCTCTTCTAGGGTGAGCACCGAAGATACACAGGTATCTTTGTGGGCCAAGCGCGCTTCCCATTGATCGCGGGTGCGGGTGAGCATAATAGCTTGCATTAGCCAACGGGCGGGCACCATCAAGCGGCGCAATTTTTTTGGGTTATCGGCTAAGCGGGTGAGGGCGTTGTTGTGCTCAGAACCACCGCTAGGCTTACTGCTAGGGCTATCTTTTTTCTCTGCCTTCTTGCGCCATAAAAAAGTAGGGGTAATTTCTTTCAATAAGGCCATAAAAAATTTAGGCTCAAGAGAGCCTACGGCTAAATATTTGCCATCACGGCAGCGATAAATGTTGTAGTTCACTAAAGCACCGGTGAGCATATCTTTACCGCGGGGGAAGCTGCTGCCATGGCGGTGGTGGGTGGCTAGCGCCATGGATTGTAAGGCGAGGGCGCCGTCGAGCATGGCGGTGTCCACCCAGCAGCCTTGGCCACTTTCGCGTGCGCCCATTACAGCCGCTAGAATGGCAATGGCGCAGTTTTGCGCGCCGCCTGCGAGGTCGGCAATTTGCACGTTCGACATCGCTGGGCGCTTACCGCTAAGGCCGGTTTGATCAAGCACGCCAGCGTAGCCTAAATAATTAAGATCATGGCCGGGGCGGTGTGCATAAGGGCCGGTTTGGCCGTAGCCTGTGAGCGAGGCGTAGACCAAACGTGGATTAATTTCTTTTAGCACCTCATAACCACAGCCAAGATGGTCCATCACTCCTGGGCGAAAAGATTCCAGCACCACGTCGGCGTTGCGCACTAACTCTTTAAAACGCAGCACATCATCTGCTGCGCGTAAATCGAGGGTGATAGATTGCTTACCTCGGTTAACAATAGCGAATAATTCAGGGGCCAATTGGCGGGCATAGTCACCACCATTAGGCTCTTCAATTTTGATGATTTCAGCACCTAATTGAGCAAGGGCTAAGGTGCAATAGGGGCCGGGCAATAAGCGCGACAGATCTAGCACACGCAAACCATTAAGTAATGGGTTCATTGTTATTCTCTTAAGTTAGGCAATCAGCCGCCACAAGTGAAACCTTGTGGCGGTGGTTGTTTACGAATAAAAGGTTTTGTTTTGCTTCGCCATATCCAACAGTATTTGTGCAGGGGCGAAGCGTTCGCCGTGTTTGGCTGTTAGTTGTTCAAGCGTGGCAACAGCTTTGTTTAGGCCCACGGTGTCGAGATAGCGGAAAGGGCCGCCGCGAAAGGGTGGGAAGCCAAGGCCGAAGATGGCACCAATATCGCCATGCCTTCTTGCAAGCAATAGGCGGCTTCGTTAATCAGCATCCATGCGCAACGAGTGTTGATCTCGTCGTCGCTCATGGTTTTCTTACCGCTCACGTTCATCAGCTCATACAGGCGGGTGTTAACAGGTTTTTCGCCTTTGCTAACGCCTTCATATAAGTAAAATCCACGGCCAGTTTTGCGCCCAAGGAAGTTGTTACTGATCATCACATCCGCAGCATCGGGCGAGCTCATGCGTGCACCAAAGGCTTTTTCAAGCACAGGGCCCACGTTGGTGCCCACATCCACACCCACTTCATCAAGCAGGGTAATGGGCCCCACCGGGAAGCCAAAGCGTTGTAACGATTGATCCACCACTTCAATGGCCACGCCCTCAGTGAGTAAACGAGTGGCTTCGTTAAGGTATGGGGCTAAAATACGCGTGGTGTAAAAGCCGGGGCCATCTTTTACCACAATTACCGTTTTGCCCTGTGCCTTACCAAGCGCCACGCTGGCAGCAATTACCTCAGGGGCTGTTTTCTCGGTGGTGATGATTTCCAGCAAAGGCATTTTTTCCACGGGAGAAAAATAGTGCAAGCCAATTACGTTTTCAGGGCGTTTAGCCGCTTTTGCAATTTCTGTAATAGGAATGGAAGAGGTGTTGGAGGCAAAAATAGTGTTTTCGTTAGTGTGTTCCTCCACGTCTTTAAGCATTTGGTGTTTTAGATCTAGGTTTTCGAACACCGCCTCCACAACTATATCTAACCCTTTAAAGCCGCTGTAATCGGCAGTGAAAGATACTAAGTTCTTTTCAGCTTCGGCCTGGTGGCGGGTGAAAGCACCACGCTTAACGCGATTGTTATAAAACGTATTCAGGTATTTCACACCATTGGTTAAGCCGTTGTCGTCACGGTCTTTTAAGCGCACGGGTAAGTGGGCCTTGTTGGCGGTGGTAAGGGCGATGCCCGCCCCCATGAGGCCTGCACCAAGTACGCCCACGTGCTGTATGCTGCGCGGTTCAACGCCGTCGGCGGCAAAGGTTTCTTTCTTCAGCTCATTAGTGGCGTGGAAAATATTGCGCAGTTGTTGCGATACGGGCGTCATGGCCAATTCACCGAATAACTCGGCTTCTTTTGCGTAGCCTGCGGCGATGCCCTGTTCATAGCCTGTTTGTACAGCATCGATAATGGCGGGAATGGCGGGGTATAAGCCCAAGCTTTTTTTCATGGTTTGCTTGCGTGCTTGGTCGAACACTACCTTGCGGCCTAGTGGGTTGTGCTCAAGCGCCGCTTTGCTAAGGCCATCCTTGCTGAGATAACCTCCTAGGTTTACCGCGGCCTTGTCGCTCTCTTCTGCCAACTGGTGTGCTCGGGCAATAGCGCGGTCGAACAGGGCTGCTGGCTCGCAAATTTCATCCACTAAGCCGGCTTTCAAAGCTGGCTTGGGGCGCAATTGGCGGCCAGTGAGCATCAGGTCTAGGGCTGTGGCAATGCCCACGGTACGGGGCAAACGCTGGGTGCCGCCACCTGCTGGGAGCAGGCCAAGCATCACCTCGGGCAAGCCAAGCACTGTGCTGTTGCTGTTGGCGGCAAGAGCAGGCTAGTGCCAGCTCCATGCCGCCACCCAAGCAGGCCCCTGCAATGGCTGCCACCACAGGAATATCGAGGTTTTCTAGCAGCTGAAATTTTTCCTGCCCAAGGCGTGACAGTTCGGTAACGGCGCTGGCGCTGTTCAATTCGTTGAACATGTTGATGTCAGCGCCTGCCACAAAAGAGCCAGGTTTAGTGGAATACACCACAATGGCTTTGGGTTTTGCTTTATTGATGTTCGCCCAAGCGGCTTCAAAATCATCACCGAACTCGGCTTTCAAGGTGTTCTGGGCATCGTTAGGCACATTAATTTCTAATACTGCGATGCCGTCTTCACGTTCTGTAAGTGTTAACGCACGGGGTTGGTTGGTCATTGTTTTGTGCTCCTTATTCTGCTTCTAACACCATGGCCACACCAATGCCGCCAGCGGCGCAGGCAGTGGTAAGGGCAAGGCCGCCACCGCGGCGTTGTAGCTCGTACAAGGTTTGGCTAATAATGCGCGCGCCGGTGGCCCCAAAAGGGTGGCCATAAGCAATTGAGCCGCCATTAACGTTAAGTTTGTCGCGGTCTACTTCGCCCAAAGCTGCTAGGCCGGTTTGGCTACGAATGTAATCTTCATCAGCAAGGCCACGCAGGTTGCAGGCCACTTGGCCGGCAAAGGCTTCATGCATGTCGATAATGTCTAGGTCGGCAAGCTCAAGGCCAGCACGTGTCATGGCCATGGGGGCGGCTAATACGGGGCCCATGAGTAGGTCTTCTGCGGGTGTGCGGGCCGCAAAGGCATAAGAGCGAATGTAGCCTAAGGGCTCATAGCCTAAGGCTTTTGCTTTGCGTTCACTCATCATCAGCAAGGCACCGGCGCCATCGGTGAGGGGGCTACTGTTGCCCGCTGTCACACTGCCGGATATTTTATCGAATACAGGCTTTAGCTTATCGTAACTGGCACGATCAGAGTTTTTGCGAATTAGATTGTCTTCTTTAAGTGGGCTGGCATCGGCGCCAAGAAAGGCGGTCAGCACTTGTTTGTCTAGGCGGCCTTCAGCCCAGGCACGGGCAGCGTTGCTATGTGAGGCATGAGCAATGTCATCTTGCTCGGCGCGGCTTACTCCCCATTTTTTCACCATTTTTTCGGTGCTTTCGCCCATGGTTTCGCCCACTGAGTATTCGGTGATAGAGGGTGCACTTGGGATTAAATCTTTCGCTTTTAGGCGGCTTAAAATTTTAATGCGCTCTGTCATGCTTTTAGCAAAGTTAACATCGCGCAAGGTGGCGCTGAGCTCGGGCGATAAGGGAATGCGGGTGCTGCTAGTGGAATCGGTGCCGCCGGCAATGCCGATATCGGTGTAGCCCGCCACGATATTATCCGCAAGGCTTGCTGCCGTTTGAAAGCTTGTGGCGCAGGCACGGGTGATGGAATAAGCATCAAGGCGGTCAAGGCCAAGCTGTAGGGCAATTTCACGGGCAACGAAGGGGGCCTCAGGCATCATGACAGTCATGCCAAACACCAGTTGCTCCACC
>Ga0079226_10000386_pt1 | contig 30617 bp, 28 predicted proteins | sample Poulit2014_FD_76345 | JGI IMG/M metagenome (GOLD analysis project Ga0079226, IMG submission 76345) | Agricultural soil microbial communities from Georgia to study Nitrogen management - Poultry litter 2014 | ecosystem: Environmental > Terrestrial > Soil > Agricultural land | place: USA: Georgia...
AAAGGAAACACAGCGACGTAAGGAGCTGATGTTGACTTATCGTAGTCAGCAACTTGAAGTTTGCTAGTCATTGATCTCTTAAGCTAGATGAAAACCAAAAGCGAAAGCGACTCGTTCGATGATTTGAGCGAGTAGGTAATAAAAGTAGTGTATGTTTAGGAGGGGTTACAGTTGAAAACACTAAATGTAAGTGTTGTTACACCTGATGGTCCCGTCTTAACTGATGACTTTGAAATGGTTAGCTGTAAAGCAGAAAGTGGAGAGCTCGGTATTTTACCAGGGCACATTCCATTAGTTGCTCCGTTAGCAATTAGTACTGTTCGTTTAAAACAAAATGAACAAGAAAAGAAGTTGGCAGTTAACGGTGGATTTTTAGAAGTTAGGCCAGAATCATTAACAATTCTTGCTCAATCTGCTGAAAATGCAGATGAAATTGACGTTGAACGTGCACAACGAGCAAAAGAAAGAGCACAAAAAAGACTTGAGCAACAAACGGCAGACATTGATGTCCGTCGTGCAGAATTAGCACTTAGACGAGCTATTAATCGCTTATCTGTTTCAAATTAAATGTAAAACCTCTTATCCTAATTAGGCATAAGAGGTTTTTTGTTTTTTATCCTTCGAACCATATCAATTCTTTCTCTTAATAACATTATGTTATGATACATACAAATGAAAATGTAGAGAAGAGGCTATCACACACATGAAAAACAACTCACAACAGATGACAACCTTTCGTCAATTACATGAACAACAAGCGACGTTTATTCTCCCGAACGCTTGGGACGTTATAAGCGCCGTAATGTTTGAACAGTGCGGATTCAAAGCACTTGGAACGACGAGCGCAGGCATCGCTACATCGCTCGGCTATAAAGATGGTGAACATATACGGTTTGAAGAAATGCTCATTGCTGTTAAACGGATCGTATCATCCGTCAATATCCCAGTAACCGTCGACATAGAAACTGGTTACGGCGAGACAACAACTGAAATCATAGAAAATATAAAGCGAATCATCAAAACAGGAGCAGTCGGCATTAACTTAGAAGATGGTACAGGAAATGCGTCTGACCCATTACACGATCTTGACGCACAAGTAGAAAAAATTACGGCAATAAAACAATTATCTGAAGAAAACCCTGTATTTCTAAACGCGAGAACAGATACGTACTGGTTAAACGTCGGCGATGAAGAAATGAAATTCACCGAAACAGTTAAACGCGCAAACGCTTTTGAACGAGCAGGCGCTGATTGTATTTTTATTCCTGGTTTAACAGATGAGTCAACGATTGAACGCGTGAGAAAGGAAATCTCCGTACCGATTAATTTATTAGCAGCACAAGCTTTACCGACAATGGAAACTTTAACAAACATCGGCATCGAAAGAGTAAGTTCAGGTTCGGCGCCATTTCGAGCATCTGCAACACTAGTTAAACACATTGGCGAGGAACTTATTAATGAAGGAACGTTCCACCGCATGATGGATGATGTGATGCCATACGGGGAAGTCACACAATTAATGAACGAATAAAATATTACCCAGGAAATATGATTCACTCATAGAGAAATAAAAAGTAAGGTGGTATGTATGTTACTTATTGGTCAATTAGCAATTGTTAGTATTTTTTCACACATTATTTTTATTTATTTAACGTGGCGCGTTTTATCTTCTATTAATTTAGATCCACTCATTCGGAAAGGAAAAGTTACTGAAGCGCGAATACTAATTGTCTTTTTAACAATCGTAATCGGTAGTTCTGTTAGTCGATTTTTCCTAGATATTTTACAATGGTCACAAGATTTAATGTATTTATTTTAATAAATAACACCTTTTGCCATGAAATGTTCAAAATAAGGCTAAGAGTCCTATAAAATACGCTTTTACAATCTCTGTCAACCATGATATAATATCTTTTGTGGGCTTAATTTTAAATGAAAACTTTTAACTAAAAAAGAAACTGACAATATTTATCATAATAAATATACAACTAAACATTAAACGTATAATGAAACATACAAAAGATAGAAATGGAATTTGAAGGAGATTAAAAACATGGAAAAAATCGTCATTAAAGGCGGTCAGCAACTCAACGGTTCGGTGAAAGTTGCTGGGGCGAAAAATGCTGTACTACCAGTGATTGCTGCAAGCTTACTAGCGAGCGAAGGTAAAAGTGTTATTAAAGATGTACCTGTATTAGCAGATGTTTATACGATTAACGAAGTTTTGACGAATATGAATGCAAATGTAATATTTGAAAATGAAACAGTAACAGTTGATGCAACAGGCATGCTGACGACAGAGGCACCTTTTGAGTTCGTCAGAAAAATGCGTGCATCTTTCTTAGTGTTAGGACCTTTATTAGCGAGATATGGACATGCAAAAGTTGCTATGCCAGGTGGTTGTGCAATTGGATCGCGTCCAATTGACCTCCATTTAAAAGGTTTTGAAGCAATGGGTGCAGACGTCCATTTAGGTAATGGGTACGTTGAAGTAAAAGTAGATGGTCGTTTACAAGGAGCGAAAATTTACTTAGATATGCCAAGTGTTGGTGCGACAGAGAACATTATTATGGCAGCATCTTTAGCTGAGGGTGTAACAATTTTAGAAAACTGTGCAAAAGAACCTGAAATTGTCGACTTAGCTAACTTCATTAACAAAATGGGTGGAAAAATTGTTGGTGCAGGAACAGAAACGATTAAAATTACTGGTGTAAGCCACTTAACAGGTGTGACGCATACGATGATTTCAGACCGTATTGAAGCAGGAACGTTTATGGTTGCTGCAGCAATTACAGGTGGGAACGTTCTCGTTGAAAATGTTGAGGCACAACATTTACGCTCAGTTATCTCTAAATTAGAGGAAATGAACGTCGTTATTACTGAAGAAGGAAATGGTTTACGCGTTCAAGGACCAGAGACGATTAAAGCAACAGACATCAAGACGTTGCCACATCCTGGATTCCCGACAGATATGCAATCGCAAATGATGGCACTTATGCTTGTTGCTGAAGGAACGAGTGTCATTACAGAAACTGTGTTTGAAAATCGTTTTATGCACGTGGAAGAATTCCGCCGCATGAACGCACAAACGAAAATCGAAGGACGAAGCGTCGTCGTTGAAGGACCTAGCAAATTACAAGGCGCAGAAGTTGCTGCAACAGATTTACGTGCAGGAGCAGCGCTCGTTCTAGCAGGACTAGTCGCAGAAGGATATACACGTGTTACTGAACTACGTCATATCGATCGCGGGTACGTCGATTTTGAGAAAAAACTAGCTAGCTTAGGTGCAGATATTAAACGCATCAACGATGAAGAACCGACACCTACATCGAAAAAATCATTTGAACAAGTTATTTAAATCGTTATAACATGTCATAAAAGCATTTACATCTATAGACGTTAAAATCGGTCATGCTTATCGAATATTAGATAAACATCACCGATTTTATTTTTTTATCGAGGAAAAAGAAGAATGTCTCATCTTTATTACGATTTGTTAAAAATTACAATATATTGTTTAGTTTTATTCTTTACAGATGAGATTTGTGGTAAAATGTATAGTTAGTAGCATAGCGTATTTTGCATACGTGTGAGAAGGATTTATAATTAGGAGGATTTTACGAATGTTTTCCAGAGATATTGGTATTGACTTAGGTACAGCAAACGTTTTAATTCATATAAAGGGTAAAGGAATCGTTTTAAATGAACCAGCAGTAGTTGCTATGGAACGCCGCACGGGTAAAGTTTTAGACGTCGGTGAAGAAGCTTATTTAATGGTCGGTCGTACACCAGGAAATATTGAAGTAACACGTCCATTAAAAGAAGGTGTTATTGCAGACTTTGACGTCACTGAAGCGATGTTAAAACACTTTATTGATAAAATCAAAGTGAAAGGATTCTTATCGAAGCCACGCATGCTCATTTGCTGCCCAACGAACATTACGAAAGTTGAGCAAAAAGCGATTAAAGAAGCAGCGGAAAAATCAGGCGGTAAGCAAATCTTTTTAGAAGAAGAACCGAAAGTAGCTGCGATTGGAGCAGGTATGGACATCTTCCAACCGAGCGGTAACATGGTTATTGACATCGGTGGAGGTACGACAGACATTGCGGTTTTATCAATGGGTGATATTGTAACAGCAGAATCAATCAAAGTCGCAGGAGATAACTTCGACATTGCTATTTTACAATACATTAAAAACGAATATAAATTATTAATTGGTGAACGTACAGCTGAAGACATTAAAGTAAATGTTGCAACAGTGTTTGAAGGTTCACGTGATGAAGAAATTGAAATCCGTGGACGTGATATGGTAAGTGGTTTACCACGTACGATTACGGTAGAATCGAAAGAAATCGAAGAAGCACTTCGTGAGCCAGTTTCAGGCATTACGAAAGCTGCAAAGCTCGTCTTAGAAAAAACACCACCTGAGCTTTCAGCAGATATTATTGATCGTGGCGTTATTTTAACAGGCGGCGGAGCGATGATTCATGGTATTGACCAACTGTTAGCCGAAGAACTAAAAGTACCTGTATTCATTGCAGAAGAGCCGATGAATTGTGTAGCAAAAGGAACAGGTATTTTATTAAGCAAACTTGATAAAGTGAAGAAAAAGCGTGCAATCTAATCACTAGAATGAACGTGCGTTTGAATAAAGGGGTGGAAAAATATGTTAAGGGGATTTTATACAGCTGCATCTGGAATGATCTCACAACAACGTCAGCAAGAAGCATTAGCCAATAATATTGCGAATGCTAATACACCAGGCTACAAAGCAGACCAGACGACGTTAAGGGCATTTCCAGAAATGCTTTTACAACAAGTAGGGGCACTTAACCACGTACCGACAGAGAACGGGCTGAACATTAGGCAAACGAACGAAGTCGGCCCACTCAATACAGGTGTGTACGCACAGGAAATGGTACCAAACCACGTGCAAGGTGATATGCGTGAAACACAAATACCGACAGACGTTGCGCTTATGAACGGTAACATGCCTGATGAAAATGGCAGTCTCTTTTTTACCGTACAAAATGGGGCAGGAGATATCCGTTATACGCGAAACGGTAACTTTACAGTTGACCAAGAAGGTTTTCTCGTAACGAATGACGGGTATTATGTGTTAGATAGCAATGGCAATCAGATAAACACTGACGGTGTTGAATTTAACGTGACACAAAATGGTGTCGTGCAAACAGTAGCAGGCGATTTTCCACTCGGTATTTCTTACGTTGAAAACACTGATGAGCTCGTTAAAGAAGGAACAGACTTGTTTGCGGGTGAAGGTGTACCCGTTCCAGGTGACGTAACATTCGAAGTCGCTCAAGGATTTCTTGAACGATCAAACGTTGACGCAGGACGAACGATGACAGAAATGATGGAAGCATATCGTGTGTTTGAAATGAATCAGCGTGTCTTGCGAGCTTACGATGAAAGTATGGAAAAAGCAGTCACAGAAATTGGTCGTATTGGTTAAAAATAAACAATGAATGATATAAATACAAGGAGGACGAACGATGTCGCGAATGATGGTTCAAGCAGCAGTGACGATGAATCAATTGCAAAAACAATTAGATTCTGTCGGCCATAATATTGCAAACAGTGATACGGCAGGATATAAAAGTCGAGAAACAGAATTCTCGTCATTATTATTCCAACAGATCAACAACTTAACGCACGAAGAAAATGCGACAGGACGACTAACACCAGACGGTTTGCGTGTTGGTGCAGGTGCACGAGTTAGTTCTACGAATAATAACTTAAGCGCTGGAGCAATGAAAACGACAGACCGTGCATTAGACGTTGCATTAACGAATAAAAGTCATATGTTCCAAGTGCAAGTTGATCGTGGTGCTGGTGCAGAAACATTATATACGCGTGACGGATCGTTTTACCTCCAGCGAACACCAGATGAAAATACGCTCGTTTTAGCGACGAGTGATGGCCACCCAGTCCTCGGACAAAATGGACCAATCACAATAACTGGTGATATAGATGATATTACGATTCAAGATAATGGGGCTGTCTACGTTAGACGTGGGGAAGCGAGTGAAATGGTCGGACAACTAAATGTCGTTGAAGTCATTCGTCCACACGTTTTAACGGGTGAAGGGAATAATTTTTTCCGAATCTCTGATGAAGATGCACTCGGTTATAACTTGAATGAAATTGTCCAACAAGTAAATCCAGATGAACAAATCTTAAAGAGTGGCGTTCTTGAACAATCAAACGTCGACTTATCAAAAGAAATGACTGATATGATTACAGCACAACGTTCTTATCAGTTCAATGCCCGAACAATTACGATGGGTGAACAAATGCTTGGCCTCATTAACCAGTTAAGATAATGTGAACTGGGAGGGCAAGTGGATGAAGGAGAACAATTTATGTCAACGAAACATGTAAAAGAAGAAACAAAGCAGAAAAACTCGCGTTCAAAAGAGATGAATCAGTCAGATAAGCAACAGAACGCGTCTCATGATTCAAAAGAAAAAACTGACAAGCTACCAAGAAGAAGACTTATTCCGATTTGGTTGCGCATTGTTCTCGTTATCGTATTATGCTTCCTCGCAATTATTGTTGGTATGATTATTGGCTATGGTGTTCTCGGTGACGGCGCCCCACTTGATGTACTAAAAGTCGACACGTGGAAACACATTATAAATATCGTCAAAGGTGACGTCTAATTTATACATAGATAGGATGGGATTTATTGATGGATATTCAAGAAATTAAAGATACAATTCCACACCGTTATCCTTTTTTACTCGTTGATAAAGTGACTGATATCGAAGAAGGAAAACGCGTCGTCGGAATAAAAAATGTAACGATTAACGAACCATTTTTCCAAGGGCATTTTCCTGATTACCCTGTTATGCCTGGTGTGCTTATTATTGAAGCACTCGCGCAAGTTGGTGCAATTGCTGTATTAGGGATGGAAGATAATCACGGAAAAATTGGCTTTTTAGCAGGTGTAGATAAATGTCGCTTTAAACGTCAAGTCGTTCCAGGTGATACGCTCGAGCTTGAAGTAGAAATCACACGAATGAAGGGACCAATTGGCAAAGGAAAAGGGATTGCTACAGTAAACGGCGAACTCGCTTGCCAAGCAGAAATTACATTTGCGATTAGATAAATCATATACATGAAAGTAGTTCCAATACTATGGGACTACTTTTTTACATTTTTATTCAAATGTTCGAGTGAAGCAATCATAACTGCTCACTCTCTTTTTGTAAGCAGAAAAGTCAGTATTTTGTGATACAAATAATGCACATCTATATATTCATAGCTAAAAAACGTGTATAATTTATTCATGTAAAAGTAGAAAAAACGTCATTAAGCGCTAGAAATTACGCATATAAAATTCAAAATAAACTAAAAACAAACAGTAAACGCACAGGAGGATTTGCATGAGGAAATTCGTATTAACCGTATTATTATCAGCATGTCTCGCTGTTTTTCTCGTCGCGTGTAGTGACGACGATGAAGAAGCGGCTGACAACGAAGAACCACAGGAAGTATATGTGAAAACAGAAGAAGTAAAAAAAGAAGATCTTAAAGTAACGAAAGACATTTATGGCCGCCTATCACCAAAGAGTACGACACCTGTCATGTTACAAGGTCCAGGAGAACTTGACCAATTAAAAGTGAAAAATGGTGACGAAGTAAAGAAGGATGACCATTTAGCAACTGTCCTTACACAGGCAGGCGAACAAAAAATTACCGCAAATAAAGCAGGAACAATCGCGAGTTTATCAGCAAGCGAAGGTGATATGTTATCTGAATCTGATCCGTTACTCGTTATTACAGATATGGATGACGTGATTGTTGACGTTAATGTGACACATTCAGTTCGTGATTTATTAAAAGTTGACGATAAAGCTGAAGCAACGATTGAAGGTGAATCGTATGACGCGAAAATCACCTCGATTGATTCCGTACCTGATGACACAGGCCTTTTTCCTGTAAAAGCAACAATTAAAAACAAAGACGACGATTTAGTCGCAGGAATGGTTGCTCAATTAAGTATCCAAGAAAAACGACTTAAAAAAGCACTACTCGTCCCGACAGAATCGATCGTTGAAGAAAGTGACCGTGCATTCGTTTATATTATTAAGCATAACGTCGCGCGTGAAGTCGAAGTAGATATTGTTGAGTCACAAACAGACGTAACTGCTGTGGAAGGCGGCGTTGAAAAGGGCGATGAAATTGTCGTCAACGGACAACTGACGCTCTACGATGAAGCGAAAGTTGTCATTGTGGAAGATGAGGAAGCGGACGACGAAGAGGAGAATGAATCTTGAGATTAGTTGAAACGTCCGTTAAACGACCAGTTGGGGTAATCATCATCGTCTTAGCGATTATCGCCTTAGGAGTCGTTTCTGCTCGTAACTTAGTCATTGATTTATTTCCGAAAATTGACTTACCAGTTGCTGTTGTAGCGACGAATTATGAAGATGCTGCACCAGAAGATATTGAAAATGTCATTAGTCAGCCGATCGAAGCTGCGATTAGTTCTGTTGAAGGAATTGACACGATCCAGTCGCAGTCACAAGCAGGCTCTTCACTCGTTTTAATGATGTTTAAAAACGGGGTCGATTTAGACCAAGCATTACTCGATGTTCGAGAGAACGTTGACCAAGTAGCACCGATGTTACCTGACGAAGCGGGCGATCCGAGTATCATTCGATTTAGCCCGGATCAATTACCCGTTATTTGGGTCGGTCTTACAGGAAAAGATGCAGCTTCATTAACGAAAGTTGCAGAAGATGAAGTTGTTCCTTATTTTGAACGGTTAAACGGTGTTGCCTCCGTAACGATTGAAGGGGAGAAACAACGCGAAATTCAAGTGATTTTAGACCGAAGTAAAATGAACACGTACGGTATAACGACTGAAACGATTATTCAATCTTTAAACAGTGCGAACGAATCCTCTTCTGTCGGAACAGTCGATAAAGGATCAAAGGATTTACAACTACGTGTCGTCGGTGAATATGAATCCGTGTCAGACATTGAAGAAACGATTATGCAAACGGAAGATGATTCAGTTATTCGTCTGACTGACATAGCAACTGTCGAAGATACGTTTAAAAAAGAAGACGGGATTACACTCGTTAACGGAAGTCCGTCACTCGTCCTTTCCGTGATGAAAAAGACAGATGGTAATACCGTTGACGTAGCGGAAGACGTCCTTGCAAGTATGAAAGAACTAAATAAAGACTTACCAGACGGTGTTGAACTTGAAACAATTATCGATACGTCTGAATTCATTACGATGTCCATCGATTCAGTGATTCAAAACATTTTACTCGGTGGTTTCATCTCAGTCTTTATTTTACTCTTATTCTTAAAGAGTATTCGCGCAACGATTGTCATTGGACTATCAATTCCAATCGCGATTATTTCAACGTTCACCCTCATGTATTTCACCGGGGAAACGTTAAACATATTAACACTCGGAGGGCTCGCGCTCGGTATCGGAATGATGGTCGACAGTTCCATCGTTATTTTAGAAAATATATATTCATACCATCAGCGCGGGTATTCACTCTATGAATCAGCGACGAAAGGGGCATCTGAATTAACGCCTGCTATTATCGCTTCAACGACGACGACATTAGTTGTCTTTTTACCAATCGTTTACGTTGACGGTATAGCGTCGGATTTATTCACGCCGCTCGCATTAACCGTGTCGTTTTCACTCATTGCATCACTCGTTGTTGCAATTACACTCGTGCCAATGCTTTCGTCGAAATTGCTCTCGAGTGTTATGGATAAGCAAGGCAAACGTTACTGGTTCAACACATTATTAGAACGTGTCGCTGATTTTTACCAAAGCGTACTAGAAAAAATATTGAAATTCCGTAAAACGACATTTATCGCCGTCGGAATTGCGATTGTTGCGAGTTTAGCATTAACGCCATTCATCGGCGCAGAATTTATTCCGTCATCTGATCAAGGACAAATTCAAGTGGACGTTGAAACGGCTCCAGGTAGTACACTCGACCATACGGAAGTTATTATTGACCGTGTCAGTGAAAAGATTGAACCATTTGAAAAATATATTGAAATGAACTTCGTCTCAGCAGGAGGCGGCGGATTTGACGGGATGTCTGCTGGCGGAAGTGAAGCATCCTTTACGATGCAACTACTGCCTGCAAGTGAACGCGATAAATCAACCGCTGAAATTGTTGAAGAAATGGATGAAAGCTTCCAAGAAATTCCTTCTGCAACGATTAAAGTGAGTGAGATGGAAGAAGGCATGGGTATGGGAGAACCAATCCAAGTCCAATTAAGCGGACCAGAACACGAAGTCTTACGTGATTTATCTGAAACAGTAGTCGAGGAAATGTCTTCTGTTGACGGTGTATTTAACCCAGAATCAGGTGCTTCAGAAGGGGTACCACAAATGGCCGTACACATTGACGCGGCGAAAGCGAAAATGTACGGTTTAACGGAAGAACAAGTGACTGGCCAAATTCAATTACAGTTCACTGGACAAATGGCGACACGATATCGTGAACAAGGCGAAGAACTTGACGTTTATTTATATTATCCAGAAGATGAACGATCAACTATTAACGACTTACAAAATATGCCGATTCAATCACCAACAGGCGCAAGTATATCGTTAGAAGATGTCGCAACATTTGAAGAAGAACAAGGACCTGTTACGTTACTGAGACAAAATCAACAACCACAAATGAACGTTTCAAGCGAAATTATGAATCGTGATTTAGGTGGCGTGTTAAAAGACGTCGAAGCAAAACTCGATGCGATGAGCTTCCCGGAAGGATATAGTTACTCAATTGGTGGAGAAGCAGAAGATATGGTGAAGTCATTCTCTGACTTAGCACTTGCACTCGTCTTCTCAATCTTCCTCGTTTACGCAGTTATGGCTGTACAATTTGAGAACTTCTTATTCCCGTTCATCATTATGTTTGCGATGCCGGCAACAATTATCGGGGTCATCGGTGGCTTGTACATTTCAGGCATTGCGTTCAGCATTCCAGCGTTTATCGGGATCATCATGCTCGCCGGAATTGTCGTGAATAACTCCATCGTACTCGTCGATTATATCAATATCTTGCGGCGCCGAGGCATGGAGCGATATGACGCAATTATCGAAGCAGGCCGTTCACGTTTACGTCCGATTTTAATGACGACGTTAACGACTGTTCTCGGAATGGTACCACTCGGACTTGCGCTCGGTGAAGGAGCAGAAATGCAACAACCATTAGCAATAACGATTATTTTCGGATTAACAGTATCGAGTATTTTCACACTCATACTCATCCCTGTCGTCTACACAATGTTCGACGACATAACGAAAAAGTTTACACGTAGAAAGAAGAGAGCATAAAAATAAGCTTGAGCAGTGCAGTTTATTTAACTGACACTGTCTCAAGCTTTTATTTTTTTAAAAAACACACTCACCCTTTATGTTGTGTCTTCGTTACCCTCGTAAAGATTTGATTAACAACTTCTGATAACATTAACCCGAGCGCAATCCCCCCAGAAATTAACATGACTTCAACCGATAGCTCAACACCTGAATAATAATTATGCTCAATAAAGTGACGCATTGCATTATAAGCAATCCCTCCAGGCACGAGTGGAATAATGCCTGAGACGTAAAAAATAAGCACCGGATTTTTAAAAAATTGTGCACAAATAATACTTAACAATCCTGCGACAATCGAAGCAATCACAGTAGCTGGAAGTGGATTGAAGTCATAATTTGTCACGAAAGAAAAATGAATAAACCAACTCGTCATCCCGATGAGACCACCAGGAATAACCATCCGCCGCGGCGCATTAAATAAAACACTAAACCCTGACGCACCAACAAAGCTCATCATGAGCTGTATACCTATGACCATACAATCCCTCCTTTAGTAAAATGCTAAAATAATTGCAACACCTGCACCAATTGCAACGGCTGTTAATGCGGACTCAATCCCTTTAGAAATACCAGCGACGAGATGACCAGCGAGCAAATCCCGCAGTGCAATCGTAATCGGTAAACCGGGCACGAGTGGCATGACTGCTCCGATGACAATTTTATCAAGTTCCAAACCGACACCCGTTTCAATTGCCGTCACGGCTAAAGCACCGACTAATACGGAAGCGAAGAAAACGGCGACGAAACGAATACGAATAAAGTGGAAAACAATTAACATACAGGCAAACCCCGCACCACCAACGATCGCCGCTGGTAAAAAGTCTGGCATCATTCCCCCGAACATAATCGCGAAACAACCACTTAATAAAGTAGCTGCAACGACTTGAATCCACTTGGAAAAAGTGAGTCGTCTTTTCTCTAACGTCTCAAGTAAAATCATACTTTCTTTAAGCGGAATACTTTCTGAAGCAATCCTTCGTGAAATATGATTCACTTCCGCCACTTTATGTAAATCAGTCGAACGATTAGAAATCCGAATAAAATGCGTGACATCCGCAAAATCAACAGAAAAATGAATCGCTGTCGGCGAAGCATAACTTTGCGCATTTTCCGCACCATAAACAGCGGCAATTCGGTTCATCGTATCTTCCACGCGATGCGTTTCTGCACCACTTTCTAACATAATTTTTCCTGCAAGTATACAAACATTTGCGATATCTAAATTACTTTCCATCGATTAACCACCTTCAAACAATTGTATCGACAAATAAAAAAAGAACGACAATCATATGTTGTTCGTTCTTTCTCATCTGCTATAACATTAAAAAGATAAATACGAGCGCCATAATCGGCACGGAAAATACGTGTGGCAACGTAATTGTTGATAACGTTCGAACACCTTGCTTCACGTCTGCCGGATAATCGCCACTTCTCTGCTTCAAAATGTATATGACAGGAATAATGATGAAAGCAATGACGACAGCGACAGGTACGATAATTTCGTTTGCTGATTCAACAGAGCTCATTTTAATAATCCCAAAGATTAATAAAATAATCGGAATAATTTTACTCATTGCCGCCCCGATGAAAAAGCTTCGCTGAATGGCGCTATATGAACGCGGGTCTTTCATAATTTTGTTAATGTGTACTTTATAAATAACGAGAATAGGTAGTGAGTTAAAAACAGCTGCTGCTACAAAAATAAATATATTTAACGAATTCAATGACTATCCTCCCTAAATGTTTACAGTCATTATATTTTATCATAAGGAAAAAGAATGCTCCACTATTGTGTCGTGGGAGATTGAGTAATAATTGTTTCAGAAATGTACTCCGCGTGCCCACGAAGAATGGGGATATATTTTTCATCACACTGCGTATACTTACTTGCTTATTTAAATAAACATATCAAATAGAAGTCTTTTTAAGCTAGGTCATATCGATTGATTCCTTTTCGGTGAGACTAGCAGGCTAATTAACCGATATGAAATGTAGATTCTATTCGTAACAAGGATCCCAACTACATTTCAATCGCTTCAAGAACTTTCTTTTTCCACATTAAAAATTCACTAGATAATAATAACGACTCATCACGAGGGCGTGAGAAAGGAATGTCGACAACTGTTTTTATACGCGCAGGATTCGTTGATAAAATAACGATTTTGTCTGACAAAAAAATCGCCTCATCAATACTATGCGTAATAAATAAAATCGATCGCTCATACGTTTCTAAAATATTTAACAACCACTTTTGCATATCTAATCGGGTAAATTCATCAAGTGCAGAAAACGGCTCATCCAAACAGAGAAACGATTGCGGACTTAATAACGCCCGGATAAAACTTGCCCGTTGTTTCATCCCACCTGACAATTCGTGTGGATAGGCATGAATGACGTCACCGAGACCCGCTTTTTCTAGCATACTGATTGCTCGCTTTTCATCACGCTGTTTACTTAGTTCCTGACCGATTAAAACATTATCGAGCACTGTTCGCCACGAAAATAACGCAGGCTGCTGTGGCATGTAACTCATAAATCCGCGTTTGCCCGTAATTGCTTCATCATTCATAAAAATCTCACCACTACTTGGCGTAAGTAACCCACCAATTAAACTAAACAACGTACTTTTTCCACTACCAGAAGGGCCGATCAGTGAAACGAATTCACCACGTTCAACGGTCAAATTAATATCATCTAACACGTGCTTATCCCCAAATGATTGACTCACATGCTTAACAACTAGTTTCATGACTGTTCCTCCTTATGACCACGAATGAACCACTTTTCTAACAATAAAATAGCTCCGAAAAAAGCTAAGCTTAGTAACATCGCAATAATAATCGCCACGAATACGCGTGTCGTTCGGTAAGATGAAAGCGCAAGCGTCATATATACGCCAATACCTTCTTGAGCGCCGAGCCATTCAGAAATAATTGTTGCCATCACGCTATACGTCGCTGCGATTTTTAATCCGGAAAAAATACTCGGTAATGCATGGGGGAATTGTAATTTCCATAATAATTGCCTATTCGTTGCACCCATCATTTTCATATAATGCATGAGTTCCCGGTCTGTTTCTTGTAAACCGCCAAGTGTGGAAATAGCGACAGGGAAAAAGCACGCAATAACGATAATAATTAATTTCGGCAAAAATCCGAACCCGAACCAAATAACGAGCAAAGGAGCAAGTACGATAACAGGGACGTTTTGCGATAAAATAATAAACGGGAAAATCGTTCGGCGCACACCCGGTATGACGTGTAACGCCATAGCGATGAGTAAACCAATCGACACACCGATAATAAAGCCGAAAATTGCTAACGATAAAGACGCATTAAAATGTGGCATGAACGTCGGTAATACGTCACGTGCTTCCTTGAAAATGGCCGACGGAGCAGGCAGAAACCATTCTTTTATTTGAAACGCTCGGACGGCGACTTCCCAACAAATAATAAATAAAATCATGGCAATAATCGGCCGCCATTCAAACGACAATGAACGCATATATGAGAACCTCCTTTATGAAGTAAATAAAAATAAAGCGGACGCTCATGAACGGAGAGAACATGAACGTCCGAAAAGCCATTTCCTAATGTTTATTCAGTCAACTTTACGGCAGGAAATCTGTCGTAAATGAATCCGCTGCATCAATTTGTTTCGCGATAATATCATTTTCATATAAGAAATCAATGACGACTTCCCAGCGTTCTAGCTCTTGTAAACCCCATTGGTCTGCATCATCTTGATACTTATCAGCAAGCCACTCTTGACTACGTTTAACTAGCTCTGGGTCAAGGTCTGGTTCACGTTCGATTAAAATATCGGCTGCTTCTTCAGGGTTATCAATCGTAAATTCATACCCTTTCGTCGCTGCGTGAACGAACGCTTCAACCGTTTCTGGATCTTCGTCAATCATCGCTTCACTCGTAATTAAAACAGGTGTATAAAAGTCGAGCTCTTCAGCAAAGTCGATATAATACATCATGTCTATATCGACCCCACGAACTTCTGCCTCAATCCCTGTCCATCCGTAGTAAATCGTTGAGAAATCAACGTCACGTTCAACTGCGGTAAACCAATCTGACTGCCCGATATTAACGATATCAACTTCACTCATATCGGCGTCATCTGCCTCCATAATCATTTGCATCATTGCTTCTTGAATGGGCGCACCAATACCGCCAAAGCTTTTTCCTTCAAAATCTTTCGGACGACTAATGTTGCGATCTGTCGGCGAAGCGTATCCAGCAGTATTATGCTGAATCACGGCCGCAATTGAAACGAGTGGTAGATCTTCTGCACGCGCCATCGTAATGCGTTCTTGGTAGTTAATACCGAAATCCGCTTTTTCCGTCGCAACGAGCTGATTCGATTCTACTTCTCCTGGTAAAATAATTTCGACGTCTAGCCCATGTTCTTCAAAAAAACCTTGCTCTTGTGCAACATAAATACCTGTATGATTCGTGTTCGGTGTCCAATCAAGCACGAACGTTACTTTCTTTAAATCGTCAGTACTTTCACCACTTGCATCTTCGCTATTTTCACTCGCGTCATTTTGTCCGCAAGCTGTAGTGAAAATTAAACTAATAAAAATAATACTTATGACAAACTTCCTCAATGAACCATCCTCCTAACATATTTGCCTGATTGTTATCGGATGTATTTTACGTTTATAAGCGTAAAAAAATGCGCTAAAAGTTGACTTTAGCGCACGGTAATAATCATGATATGATAAGCATTCAATGATGTTCCCTCCGCTGGTATCAACCAGATCAGGTTCCAAGGGTCAGCATCTAATTTAGATACACTCTCAGCTCATGACGAGCCCCCCTACATACACAATGTTAATTATTTAATTGGTCGAAACAAAACGTCTTTTGCTTCTCTTTTTGTAACGCGTTACAATTGTAGTATGGCAAAAAGTAGACGTAATGTAAAGCAATACTTTCAAGCAATCGTTAAAATACATATGAAAAAGGGTGAGTAAATGGTCGTCTGTCACACGTTTTCAATCGTTGCTAAATGTCCGCGAACAAATGAGTTAGGCGTTGCTGTTGCGACAGCTTTGCCAGCCGTTGGGAGCCTCGTTCCGTACGTACGAGCGAATGTTGGCGCTATTGCGACACAAGCATTCGTCAATCCGTACGCAGGCATTAACGGATTACGCGCACTTGAAAGCGGTCAAACAGCAGAAGAAGCACTAACAAGCGTCGTTACAGCAGATAAAGCAGCAGAACTTCGGCAAATTAGTATCGTAGACGTAACAGGCGAAGTCGCCATTCATACAGGGGAAAAGTGTCCTGACATAAAAGGAAGTATAACAGGCAAAGGGTACGCAATCGCCGGAAATTTACTGGCGAACGATACTGTTTTAGAAAACATGCAACGAGCGTTTCTTCAAGCGAAAGAAAATTCTCTAACAGAACGATTAATAAGAGCACTTGAAGCGGGGGAGCGCGCAGGAGGGGATAAACGGGGCAAACAGTCTGCAGCACTTTACGTCGTTCGTGACGAGCCGTATCCACTCATGGACATACGCGTAGACGAACACGATGAACCTGTCACGGAACTTCGCCGTGTGCTTGAAATCACGCAAGAAAAACTATCACCATTTATCGCGCAACTACCGTCAAAAAATTATCCGAGTGGCCGGATGATTCCACGTGACGAAAAATAAACACATCTTCACAACAAAATCGAGCAAAACATATAATTATTCACCTTATGAAGCTAATTTCTGATACAATGATGAAAGTACATTTAAGGAGAATAACATGTTTAACTACACAGAATTATTGATTGCTTTACTTATTTCTTTCGTAGCAACACTCGTTTTAACGTATCCTGTAAAACGCTTTGCTACTTGGTTTGGAGCATTAGACGTCCCGAACCACCGGAAAATACATACGAAAATTACCCCGCGCATTGGCGGTTTAGCAATATTTTTTGGAGCACTTGCTGGAGCTATTTACTTACGACCGACGCATGAACATATGATGCCGATCTTTTTAGGCGCAGTCGTCATTATCATTACAGGGATGCTCGATGATCGTTACGACATTCGCCCAGTCGTTAAATTAAGCGGACAACTTATCGCAGCGTCGTTCCTTATTTCATCAGGTCTTATCATTGAACGAATCACACTACCATTTCTCGGAGTCGTTGAACTCGGATTTGTTAGTGTGCTCATTACTGTGCTCTGGGTCGTCGGTATTACGAATGCGATTAACTTAATTGACGGACTTGACGGCTTAGCGACGGGCGTGTCGACAATTGCCCTGACGAGTATGCTCATTATGGCAGTCATTGACGTACGCGTTGCAGCTGTTTATTTATGCGTTATTTTAATCGGAGCGAACCTCGGATTTCTATTTCATAACTTTCACCCAGCAACGATTTACATGGGTGATACAGGGTCGAACTTTCTCGGCTACATGATTGCAGCGATTTCCATGCTCGGCTTGTTTAAAAATGTCGCGCTCTTTAGCTTCATTATTCCAGTCATTATTTTAGCCGTACCGATTTTTGACACATTGTTTGCGATCGTCCGACGAGCGGCGAATAAAGAAGGGATTATGATTGCTGACAACAAACATATTCATTACCAGTTACTCGCGAGCGGCTTCAGCCACCGAACGACTGTGTTAATTGTTTACGTATTTAGTATTTTATTCGGGGCAATGGCCATCTTATTCTCATATGCGAGCTACACGTTGACGTTTGTTATTACATTTCTCGTCCTCGTGCTCATACACATTCTCGCAGAACTCGCTGGCATCGTCCTCGGCGGAAAGCGACCAGTACTCGGCCTAATTACCCGACCATTCCGTAAAAAGCGCGAACAAAAGAGTGAGTGAAATAAGATTTCAAATAAAAAGCAGAACATAACGATTTAAAAGTGTTTGGGATTATTGATGTACACCTCTAAAGCTAGACTGAAAATCTAACTTTGGGTGGTTCTCTTCGTGATGCTTTTTTTGAGGATTGTAAAATGAAATTTATTGATTTTTGCATATCTTTACGTTAAAATGGATATAGATAAAAAAGAGGAAGGACTGCTATCCTTCCTCTTGCAGCCTCAGCCGTACAGGCGGTGGTTGTCATAAAAAATTATTTCTTATGAAAACCACCCTGCTTTCTACGGCGTCGGGTGGTTTTCTCTTTGTCTAAAAAGGTTTTCCGAAATAGATACGCACTAATCGCACGTACGATTCCTTTTAACACTTCTTTACTAAACTCGAAGAAAGTTTCCATAGTTGTTCACCTTCTTTCCTTGAAAAACAAGAAAAGGACAATACGTGACAACCGTCACCCATATAACTTTGGCTACCTATTTATTTCATCATAAGTAGACAGAATAGCCAATAAAAACAGGGAATGTATGTTCTACTTTTCTTTTGTGATATTTACTTTTTCACCCGCTCAAAGCCTGTCACTTCGCATATTTTATTTTCATCACTACTAGCAATCCCTATTAGGGGTGTTTTTTTTATGGAAAAGTATAATCAAGTCTTTAAATTAGCTATCGTAAAGCTTACTCAAGTGGAAGAGTTAGAAGTTGATGGTGCGAAGAATGCACTTCAATTCTTCGTAGACAAGCGAAGTAGATTTCTGAAGCGACATCAACAAAAACTCAAAAAAAGGTCATTCTAGCAAAGTAAACTGGCTAGAATGACCTTTATTTATCACATCACAAATTATCATAATCATCGATAACATTCGTTTCAAAAGCACTTGCAGCAGCAATACTTTCCGCTGTCGCCGTATCTAAAATACTCTTCTTCGGCACGATATCATGCTCACTAATGTTATAAATCGTTTGAATAAGGCTCGCACTCGCGTGACCTGTCGAATATTCATTCCACTCTTCTGCAAATGCATCAATCCTATCCAAGTCAAAATCATTCGCGCGAATCGTCCCAATTAACTCTTCCGTATGCGCGACGACAGGCCCTGGAACAAATTGTTCATATGAATCTTGTAACCCGCGCACTTTTTCATACACGTCTAAATCATACGGGTAAAAAATCATCGGCTTACGCAAAATGGAATATTCAAATGGCACAGACGAATAATCAGTCACGAGCACGTCAGCAATCGTGAGCAAATGATTCACGTTCGGATAATTCGACATGTTAAACGCAAAGCCCGGATGCTTATTTTCAAACGTCCCGTTCACTGCGGGGTGCAACTTTAATAATAAAACGTAATCGTATTTTAGTTGATCGTACATTTTCTTAATATCAAGATGTAGCGTTGAAACGTTAAATTCTCCGTCACGATATGTCGGCGCGTATAAAATAACTTTCTTCTGTTTAAAAATAGGAAACTCCATATACATTAAATGTTTCACGTAATTAATTTCATCATTATCATAGAAAAAGTCTGTTCGCGGCACGCCTGTTTTTAACATTTGTTCATTAGAAAGCCCGAAACTTTCTTGAAAAACGTCCGCCATTTTTTCTGAGCCAACGACGACGTGGCTAAATCGGTCGTATACACGGCGGAAACGTTTGCGTGCATACGCTGATTCCTTATTCACTTTATGATCTTTTAAACCGAACTGCTTAATTGCACCAGCAGCGTGCCATAATTGCACACATTCAACGTGTGGATGGAAATCTGTCACAGCGAGAAAGTGATAATAATTATCGACGAACACTTTATCTGACGTCGCTATATAGTAAATCGAGCGAATCCACTGAAACGGACGAAAAGGTTCAAACGTTAAAATCGTTCGATCAGAATAATCGTAAAAAGGAACGTGACAGCGCCTCGTCTCTAAAATGACAATTTTTTGTTCAATATCTTGTCTTTCAAGTTCTTTAATCGCAAATAAAATATTATCCCCAAATGAAGCGACAAACGTCGTCACATTTTTTTGCGGAAACAACTTAAACAATTTGAAAAAAATAGTAAAAACGAATAAATAAAAAGAAATGGCTATTTGTTTAATCATCGATTGATAACCCCATTTCGCCTACTCATTTTGCTACAAAAGTAACTTTATTTCCGAATGAACGGAAGGCGTTCTAATGTTTCTTTATTAATTACTTTTAATACGTATAATAAAGCAAAATAAATAATTGCGCCGATAAGAGCAGTTACACCAACGTACATCAGTGCTTCAATACGCGACCAATGAGCAAAGTTAAAGAATAACGTCGGTAACCCAACGATAAGCCCCATAATTGTCGCTGAACTAATAATTTTAACTGTTTCAAGATTAAATCGTGTAAATGGAACACGTTTATAAATGAAATGCGTATTGACGACAAATAAAACGATATAAACGATTAGCGTTGAAAGGGCAGCCCCATCTAAACCGAACACTTTAATGAGTAAAATATTCGTAAACGTTTTTAAAATAACCCCACCAACGATAATAATTGCTCCAAGTTGGGAAAGGTTCATTCCTTGCAACGTCCCCGTTCCAATGAGCGTTAACGATGTAAATAATGAACTAAAACCAATAATCGCTAACACAGAACTACCTTCTAAGTTCGTGAACAACGCAAGGTTTAGTGGCCAAGTGAGTGCAAGCAAGCCTGCAGCTGCGGGCCATGAAATAATGTGTGTCATTCGGTGGGTTTCAGTAATTATTTTCTTAGTTCCTATTATATCATTTTCTGCTAATTTTTTCGTAATAAGCGGAATAAGCGGTAAAACGATCGACGTTGCGAAAATCGTTGCAATTTGCACGAGTGCAAGGCCACGACCGTAAATACCGTATAAATAATTAATCGCTTGTGGCTCGACGCCCGAACTGCGTAAACCAATCGGTACCGTTAACGCGTCGATAAAGTTAAGCAATGCCATTGTAATTGTTCCGATAGCGATTGGAATAGAAATGTGTAAAATTTTCCGTCCGTACGTTTTAAAAATCGCTAATGAAAAATCAGGCACTTTCTGTAATTTTAAAGATGAACGATAATGTTTAATGCGTAAATAGATAAAAGAAGCGAGCGCTCCGGCAATGGATCCAACCATGACACCGCCAGCGACAATATTATTCGCGTAACTGTTTACTACTAAATAATAAGCAATAACGATGATAAACCCGACACGTACAAATTGTTCAATCACTTGTGAGATAGCTGTCGGACGCATATCTTCAAACCCTTGGAAAAAGCCTCGGAAAACAGCCATATATGGAGCGATTAATAACGTCGCCGACACGATAATAAGTGCAATTCGCGCTTCGCCACCACCTAATAATTGCGCGAGAGGTTTAGAAATAATCGTAATAAGAATAAAGCTCGTCACACCGAATAATAACGCTAAAATGCGCGCCGTCGTATACGTATAATAAATCATTTTTTCATCATTTTCCGCTCGGGCTTCAGCGATTAATTTCGAAATAGCGATCGGAATTCCCGCGACGGATAAAATGAGCGCCACCATATAAATCGGGTAGACCATACTGAAAATACCGAGCACTTCATCACCAGCGATATTTTGCAAGGGGATGCGAAAGATACTCCCTAGAATTTTTGAAAGTAGTGTAGCTACTGACAAAATAACAGTACTTTTGACAAATGTTGATGCACTCATGACGACTTCCCTCGCAATCGAACGAGTAACACGCGAATGCCAAATCGTGGTAAATCTAACATACGTTTCCAGCGACTCGGTTGCTTCAGTAAGCGATATAACCACTCAAGGTTCAACGTTTGCCACATTTTCGGAGCGCGTTTCACCGTACCTGCTAAAACGTCAAAACTCCCGCCGACACCGATGAATATACCGTGCTCAGCCACGTTCATCTGATCAGCAATCCACTTTTCTTGTCGCGGCGCACCGAGTGCAACGAACGTCATATCTGGTTTCGCCTCTCGTACACGCTTATGTATGGCTTCAGCGTCTGAGAAAAATCCGTGCTCTGCACCGGCAATGCGGATATCCGGATACGTTTCTTTAATCGTCGCTACTGTTTTTTCGAGCGTATCTTCTGTCGCGCCGAGTAAAAAGATAGAAAACTGTTGCTTATTCGCCACGTCAAGTAACCCCATCATCGTATCAAAACCAGTGACACGTTCTGGGAGCGGGCTACCTAATATTTGCGCGGCTTTAACGACACCGATTCCGTCAGCCGTCACGTACGTTGCTTCATGCACGAGTTTCATAAAAGAATCGTCCCGACTTGCCATCATGACAATTTCTGGATTCGCCGTCACGACGAAAGCTTTCTCTCGCTTTTCCACGTGCGTTTGCAACGTCTCAATAAGCGTTTGTTTTGTAATATATGTAAAAGGCACGTTTAAAATCGACACTCGTTTCATTGTATGTAAAGAACTCCCCGTAAAAATATATTCAATCACATGTAAAATATAATAACATCTAGTATATAATAAAAAAATCCTGCCTTCCACTCATTTATATGTGTTCATGTAACGAAACATATAGATGAAAAGGAAGTGCAGGATGAAAGAATGATTAGTTATTTATTCGTTCAACGTCACTTTGTAAAATAAACCCTTTAACTTCGTCGACTTCAACTTCATACATATCATCAATAGTGCCTAAAATAGCAACTTCTGTTTCAGCTGGTAATGTCACTTCAGCCTCACCTGAACGATCACTTTCATCATAAAAAGGTGTGTCTGTAACCGTTTGGCCGAATGAAACGTCTGCTTCGATGTTTACAACAACATCTTCATTTAATGCCGCGTCAGCTTTCACGTCTTTTTTCTTATCAGGTTTCTCACTTGATATATAATCTCCCGAGACCCAACCTTCGTGACTACCCGACTGAATCTTGTACCAGCTACCGTTTTTACCGAGTACTTTCACTTCTGTCCGGTACGATAACGTCGTTACAATTTCAAAGTTCGTTGTCGGTCCTTTACGAACGTTTAGTTTCGTATCTTTAGCAGTCGTCCATGCTTTTGCTACGGATGACGGTAATACGGCGTAATGATCTTCTGGTTTCGGTAAACTCGTGACACCTGGGTGACCCGAGTAAACGGGAATATCAAAGCGCGCACGATACGTTGAAATCTTGTCGTACATCTCTGCTAACTTACGTCCTTGTGTCGTCGCCCATTGAACGTGTGTCGCGTATTGTTTACTCCAAACGTTTGGAGTAATCTTACCTTCAGGATTCCAGCGCATTTTATATAACGTGTCTAAAGATGAATATTTTCCATTTGGGTCCTCAAAATGAATGTAACCTTCACCAATAAATACTGCGCCACCGACAATTGCGTCATGCGGCGTAAACCAACCTTCTTCATACGCGTGTTTCGCCCCGCACTCTTTCGCACAACTATCAACGGCTTTAATCCCGAACATATTGTACGTCGTTTTAATACTCGTTAAATCTTTTTTATTTTTATCTGTCACGAGTTGGAGCTTGCCGTTCTTATCTTTCCCAACTTTAATTCCTTTTGCGAGTGATGACGTCCCATTACCCGTTTCATGGAGTGCGTGTGTAATTAAATAAAGTTCATTAATGTTTTCTTTGTTCGCAGCTTCGATAAATGCTTTACCTTGCTTATCAAGCGTTCCTTTGCCGTTTAAAAATTGCTTGTTTAGCTCACTTGCAACTGTTCCCGCAGGTTCTGATAAAATAAGGAATTGATAATATTCAGCCGTATCTTTACCGAAGTTACTCGGGTTGGCGTAATACTCAACGAGTGCTTTACTCGCCGTATATTTACCTGCTCCGTCAACTTTCGGTGTACTCTTCACTTGAGCATCGACCATATAGTCAAACGTATACGGATATTTTGTCTCCTTATGCGTCGGAATTGGCTTCAACTCTGGATACGTCTCTGGGTCAATCGTGTGAAGCGTTCGGTAAATAAACGCTGCCGCTTGTCCACGTGGTGCTTCAGTTTTCGGTGAGAAATACAGTTGATCATTTTTCAACTCACCTTTAATAATATCTGCACTGACGAGTTGTTTAATATCGTCAATCGCCCAGTCACTAATTTTATGTTGGTCAACAAAAGGAAGTGACTCTGGCTTAAGTGTAACACCCGCTGTATCTAGTGCTCGCTTAATCATAACAGCCATTTCTTCGCGGGTAATCGTTCGGTTCGGAACAAAATTGGCCGACCCATCACCTTCAACAATACCGTGTTGTGCAGCGATAATGGCGTATTCATAAAACCATTCGTCTGAACGAATATCTTCAAATGTCACGTCTGCTCCAGTACCTTCTACGCCTAACCCTTCAATGATTAATTTCACGAATTCAGCGCGCGTAATGTCTCTTTCAGGTAAAAACTTCCCTGAACTGTCACCTTCCATAATCTCTAATTCAATCAGTGCACGAATTTCCTGCTCTGCATAATGTCCGATTAATTCATCTTTCGCAAAAACATTCGTCGTCAAAAAGCTACATAAAATAAAAATGATAAATCCTGTCACTAACTGTCTTTTACTTTGCAAAAATGCCACTCACGTAAACCTCCTCAACTAACTCTTTATCCTTTATAATCTATCAGAAATCGTAAAAAAGAAATAGTCCTTTTGATGTTTCTTTTAAAAAACTCTCTAAAAAGAGCAAAAAATATGTTATATTTTACTATAACTGACACGCAATAAACCTCGAAATAAAAAAATATTATTCGGTAGCTACACGAAAAATGAATAGTTATTCATTTAATAGCTATCACGATTAACATACATTGCACAATTTTTCACACGACAAACGATTATATTCAACAGGGGGATGAAAAGTGACTAGAAAATTTATTATTAGTCTATTATCAATTGTTTTACTCATGACGCTTCAGTTACCAAATGAAGCAGAAGCGAAGAAAGTGTCTGGCATACCGAAGGCGTATGAAAAAGAAATTAATTATTTAATTGACAAAGGAATTATCGAAGGGTATCCAGACGGCGATTTCCATGCGAAGGATAAAGTCGACCGTGCACAAGCAGTCGTTATGATTGGTCGTGCAGTCGGTTTAGATGGCAAACAACGCGCAACGAAGTTCTCTGACGTGAAGAAGAGCCATTACGCATCGGGATTCATTGCTTCAGCCACTGATAAAAAAATCACTGGCGGCGTCGGTGGCGGGAAGTTCGCACCTGAACGGTCTTTAACACGTGCAGAAATGGCGAGCTTTATTGCGCGAGCGTTTAATTTATCGGATAAATCATCGGTTAACTATTCGGACGTCAGTAAGAGTCATCCACATTATGACGACATTGCGAAGATTACGAATGCAGGCATTTCAAACGGAACAGGGAAAGGCTTTAAACCAGATGCAGCGATTACACGTGAAGAGTTTTCAGTGATGGTTGCGCGTGCGAAAGAACCGAGTTTCCAAGTTGAACAAGAAAAGCCAGTCATTGGGGAAAAGTATATTTCACCTGAAATGGTCACGATTCGTTCAAAACCAGATGCTAATAGTACGGCAGCTGGTTGGGCATCACAAAATACGAAAGTAGTCGTCCATGCGAAAAGTGGTTCATGGTACGAGATTACGAGTGACACATTAAGCGGGAAGCGAACAGGGTACGTCCAGTCGAAACAATTATCCGACAAACCTGTGACGACGACACCACCGACAGATCCGAAACCACCAGCAAAGAATGACTTAAAAGGATTCACAGTTGCTGTTGACGCGGGCCATGGGGGAAGTGACCCAGGTGCATCAGGTAACGGACTCGTTGAGAAGGAAGTGACACTTGCTGTCAGTAAGAAATTACAGAAACAATTAGAAAATCGTGGAGCAAAAGTAATCATGACGCGAAAAGATGATACGTATATTGCTCTAGGTGAGCGTGCCCGCATTGCAAATAGTGTGAAGACAGATATATTTGTCAGTGTTCACTTGAATTCATTTAGCTCGGCGAGTGCGAACGGAACAGAGACCTTCTATCATGCCAACTCTAAAGAAGGAAAAAAACTCGCAGCAGAAATTCAAAAGGAGCTTGTCAAAGCACTTAAAATGTCAGATCGTGGTGTTAAAGTACCACCAGGTGGGGGCTTTGCTGTCTTAAATCAAACGAAAATGCCAGCAGTCCTCGCTGAACTTGGATTCTTAACGAATAAAGACGACGCAAAGATACTGAAAACGAAGCAAAATGAAGCGGCAAAAGCGATTAGCGACGGTATCGGCAATTACTTACTTAAAAAATAACCTAGTTAAAAGAAGGCGGTTGAACAGATGAATATGAATCACATGAGAAGGGCAATCGTCTTCATGATGTTTTTCTTTCTCTTTATAGGAAGTGCACAGGCAAAAGCACATGTACAAACGTATATGATAGGCTTTACGAATGAAGACCAATTAAAAGCATTTACTGAATTAGAAACAGTCACGCATACGTACGATTCACTCGATGCTGTGTCGATACAAGCGACAGAAGAGCAACTAAGAGAATGGCAACAAACGTTTAAAGTAGATTGGGTTGAAGAAGATAAACACGTCTCAATCAATCAAACAGAGGAGAGTTGGGGAAAAGAAGCAGTCGTTAGTGAACGTTCGGACAAGCTAAATTTAACAGGTAAAGGTATTAAAGTAGCTGTTATTGATACTGGAATAAACAAAAACCATCCAGCACTTTCATATAAAGCTGGTATAAGCGTTATGCCGTACACAGACTCATATGAAGATGACCATGGCCACGGTACTCACGTGGCCGGAATCATTAAAGCAAGCGGCGAGCAGAGTAACATGTCTGGAGTCGCTCAAGGAGTTGACCTCTACGTTGCTAAAGTGCTTGATGAGAAGGGCGATGGCACGGAATCAGATGTTCTAGCTGGTATTGATTGGGCGCTTAAGCAGAACGTAGATATTATTAATTTAAGTTTATCGTCATCAGAACAAAAGCCACTGATAGCCATTAACCGCATCTTAAAACGCGCGACAGATAATGGTGTGATTGTTGTTGCGTCATCTGGAAATGTCTTAAACGCGATTGGACAAATTGAAAGCGATATCTTATATCCTGCTCGGTTTCCTTTCGTCGTTGGTGTAGGGTCTGTCGATAAACACTTACAACGAGCTGAAAGATCTTATATCGGCCCTTCATTAGATCTCGTCGCTCCGGGTGAAAAAATATATAGCACGTACAAAGCGAAAGGTGACAACGTCAATACATATGCCACTGTGAGTGGTACATCAATGGCGACCGCTTATGCATCAGGTGTATTTGCACTATATAAGGAAGCGTTTCCTAAATTATCCGCAAATGAGCTGAAACAAGTCGTCTTTAACAATACACTAGACCTTGGCAAAAAAGGGAAAGACAATGATTACGGCCACGGACTTATTCGTAGTCCAGAAACAGCCTTTCATGATTTAACGATTGGTGCATGGTATGAGCGCCCCGTACATCACCTGATTGATAATGGCTGGGTCACTGGCTTCTCGGATCAGACGTATCGGCCGGACGCAAATATTACACGCGGAGAAGTCGCTACATTAATTGACCGCACAATGTCGTTTAATAAAAAAGGCACAAAACAGTTTACAGACGTGCCAGCTACACATTATGCAGCAAGTCACATTGAAACATTAGCGACGAATGACATTATTACGGGCTATCCAGATGGCAACTTTGGCCCGAGCGATCCGATTACACGTGCAGATGTAGCCGTGATGATCGCACGCGCACTGGACGCACCCCAAGAATCGACAAGTGAACTGTCTGACATCCCAGCAGATGCCTATTATGCAGGAGCGATTAACCGCCTTTATAAAAAAGGAATTGTGACAGGATATACAGATTTAACGTATAAACCACTTAAACAAGTCACACGTTCAGAATTTTCAGCAATTCTAGCCAAAAGTATCGAAGCGAGTTTACGAGAATAATAGTATATAATGAATAAATTTGACATTTAGGTTAAAAATCGTAAAGAATGGAAAAAAATACTTGATTTTATAAGAAATTGTTGTAAGATTAACTCATCAGTAAAAGACACTACTTTTCTAGTGCCAAAACGTTGACTAGAGACACTTGACTATTTCTTTAGGTATAGCTACACTATCAAGTAGAGCTTATTTATATGTAATAAAAGATTATTTAAAGGTCTAGTGTACTTATATCTAGGTTAAGTAGTTTAGTAGGGCTCTAGGTATAGTATGTTCATTTTAAGGGAGGAATTTATTAATGGTAAAGCAGAAGAAAAACGCTCGTAAGGTAGCAGCTACTACGCTATCAGCAGCTTTAGCAGCATCGGCAATTGTACCAGCAGCAGTATCAGCTGATACAGGATACAATGACGTATCATCGACTGACTGGTATAAAGAAGCAGTTGATTATGTAACAGAGAATGGTATTATGCAAGGTATTGGTAAAAACAGATTTAATCCGAACGGTATACTTACTCGTGCAGAAGCAGCACAAATTTTCGCGAACGCATTAGATTTAGAACCGACTGAAAACTCAGGTTACTCTGATGTTGAAGCTGGGTCTTGGTATGAAGATGCTGTAAATGCAGTTATCTCAGAAGGGATCTTAGGTGACACAAGTAGTGATAACAGTAAAAAGTTTAGTCCTACAGCAGTTTTCACACGTGCACAAGCAGCTAAAGCAATTGTTGATGCTTACGGACTAGAAGGCAGCACGGATTTATCTGGATATCCAGATGTTGACAAACTACCTTCATGGGCAAAAGATTCATTCGGCATTGCAGTAGCTAACGGCGCTATTGATGGTAAGGCTTCAGGTGGAGTAACTCTATTAGCTCCAAATGATGAAATTACTCGTGCAGAAGTAGCACAAATCATGATGAATATTCTTAAGACTGAAGAAACTCAGGTTCAGATTGATAGTGTTGAAGCAATTGATGAGTCAACGGCAAAAGTTAACTTTAATACAGCAGTACAAAGCCTTGACCACACAAACTTTTCAATTAGTGGCGGATTAAATGTTACAAAAGCTACTTTAGCAAATGACGGAAAGTCAGCAACAATTAAAGTAGATAAAACATTTACACGTAATCAAGAGTATACTTTAACTGCAAATGAACTTAAGAATAGTGCAGGTGAAGAATCAGGAGAATTAACAGGTAAGTTTATCTGGTCTGTTGATGAAGGAATTACTATTAACTTATCTAAAACAGATCTTGAAGAAGGCGAAGAAGCTACGTTATCTGTATTAGACGAGGACAACAAAGATGTTTCAGGTGCTACAGTTGAAATTGCATCTTCAAACACGAACGTTGTTCAAGTGTCAGGAAGTGGTGGATCACCTAAAGGTATCAAGGTGACAGGTGTTAAAGAAGGTTCGGCTGAGGTAACAGCGAAAGTTACATTAGCAGATGGAACTGTTCTAAGAAGCACATTTAACATTAACGTTACTGCAGTTGAAGAAGAATATGTTGCACAAGGATTTACTCTATATACTGAAGAAATCATAGAAGATGAAACAGTTCCATTCGGCCTTCCGGCAAACACTGTTGACTTTAATAACCAAGCTAAAAAGACATGGATTACTAACGGTAAAACAGAGAAAGTTGCATTGTTTGATACAGTTGACGGCGATCCAGCAATTGCACACATCCATGGTAATGACCTAGAAGGTGCTTCAATTACGGCTAAAAATCCGACAATTGCAACTGCGGATACCGGTAATGGCGAAATTGAAGTTACTGCAAGTGAAACACAAACTGGTAAGGCTAAGTTTGTCTTAGAACTTGAAGATGGCAGAACAATTGACTTTGAAGTAGAAGTAAGAGAAAAGCCAGAATTCACTGACTTTGAACTTGACCGTACATCAGTTACATTATCTGATGAAACATCTGCAGGAGATCAGTACATTCCTGGTGTAAACACTCAAAAAATTAAAGTGTCTAGCTTAGACCAGTATGATGGCCTCTTTAATTACGATGGGGATGGAAAAGTTACAGTATCCGTTGACACTGATGGATTAGACATTACTAAAGATGAATTAGACTTATCTAATGGCTCTGACACATTTGAAATAAGATCCCAAAGAGATGAAATTGTTACAGGAACAGTTAAAATCAATTTCTTTGAAAATGAAAATGATGACAATCCGGCATTCTCGAAAACAGTTGATGTAAATGTTGTTGATGTTGATGCAGACGCAACGGTTCAAAATATTGATGTGGTGGCACCATCTGCAGTTTATGCAAACCCGACATTCCCTCAGGTGAACCACATTGATTACGACGATGCTACTATTTACACATTAGATGCAGACGGAAACCGATTAAATACATCTTCTGTATCAGAAGTTGATTTTACGGATACATCTTCAAGTGATTGGGTTGACGTC
>Ga0079226_10000387_pt1 | contig 30568 bp, 28 predicted proteins | sample Poulit2014_FD_76345 | JGI IMG/M metagenome (GOLD analysis project Ga0079226, IMG submission 76345) | Agricultural soil microbial communities from Georgia to study Nitrogen management - Poultry litter 2014 | ecosystem: Environmental > Terrestrial > Soil > Agricultural land | place: USA: Georgia...
AACCTGAATGGAATCATCCGAATAATTATTTTGTTTATTCATTGCCAATCGTTTCGCCCTCCTACAAACGTACGTTCGTTTTTAAAACTATACATTAGTTATTCTTATATAAATCTTGATAAAATGCAAGCACCAAATCAATTTTCAAACAATTATTCATCTCTATTTTAAAATTTATGTTCGTCTTATTATGGTCTTATGTGGTAAAATAATTTTAACGTCATTAAAGGATGTGGATTATATATGATGATGATTATAATCATGTTAATACTAAGTTACCTTATTGGTGCTTTTCCAAGTGGCTATGTAATAGGCAAGTTATTTTTCAAAAAAGACATTAGACAATTCGGTAGTGGTAATACGGGTGCCACAAACAGCTTTAGAGTATTAGGAAAGCCAGCAGGATTCCTAGTTACATTTTTAGATATATTTAAGGGATTCATTGTTGTATTTTTCCCACTTTGGCTACCTGTCAGCGCAGAGGGCCCTATTAGTTCATTTTTCACTAATGGACTCATCGTTGGGGCTTTTGCAATTTTAGGTCATGTATATCCAGTTTATCTTGGATTTAAAGGTGGTAAAGCAGTGGCTACAAGTGCTGGTGTTATTCTTGGTGTTAACCCTATCTTATTAATTATATTAGCTGTCATTTTCTTTGTAATATTGTATTTAACGAAATATGTATCACTCTCAAGTATTATTGCATCTATCTGCTGTATTATTGGTGCAATATTAATACGTGATATCATATTGTTTATCGTTAGCATCGGTGTCGTTGTACTATTAATTATTAGACACCGTTCTAACATCGTAAGAATATTCAAAGGCGAAGAACCTAAAATAAAATGGATGTAACTATTACAGAAGTCACATTGAAAACAACTAAGTAACCAAAATAAAAAGCTGGAGGGCTTCATTACCCCTAGCTTTTTATTTTTAGATTAAGCTTCAAATACCCACGAAAAATTTATTACTTCTATCACTTTAAGACATCGTTATTTCTATTATACTACTAATATGATGCTTTGACATAGCTTTTCACTATTTCATACATTAGTACAGGTTTATTAAGAATATTCAATAAATTATGTTATACTACTTTTATTATTACTCAGAACGGGTAATGTATATAATACTAATTTTTATTAGTTACTAACTTTCATAAGTTAAGCACTTGTGAACCGAAAGGAGACTTTTATTATGGAAATAGAACTTTCAAATAATGCAGTGTCTTGGTTTAAAGAGGAACTTGAATTACCTGAGGAAAACAAAGTTTTACAATTTTTCGTTCGCTATGGGGGAGAATTCCAACTAAAACAAGGTTTTAGCCCAGCTTTTAGCGTAGATAGAAAAGATGAAGTCGAAATTGGCTACGAAAATAATTATGAAGGTTTAGATGTAGTAATTGCTGAAAAAGATTTATGGTATTTTAAAGATGATAACTTATTCATCGATGTAAGTGATAGTATTGATGAAATTTCATATTCTACAAAATAATTTTTAGCTAGATTGTTTGAATTTAAGGCGCCTCACTAATAATGTTAATTGTTATATTACTATTTAAATATGAGGTATAAAATTGATTGTATTCTTTAATTTCAAAGAATACACAGATAAATAAACAGATAAATAAAAGGATGATTTCTATTATATAAATGTAGAAATCATCCTTTTTTTATCAATTTATAGATAAGATGCTTATAATAATACCTTTGGCTTACATGTTGCGCACTAACTCTAGAGTTTCACCATCTTTATTTCTTTGATCGATATCATAGTATGTCACATGCCATTCAGGAAAATATTTATCTAAGCGTATGGGTTTAAAGTCTTCTTTTTTGATACATGTTAAAGTTGTGGACCCAATTGTTGCTAATTCTCCTGCTTCATTAAAAATTTCATAGCGATATACAGACCTTAACCTTGAATACTTTTCGACCCATGTTTTTATCTTTACTTTTTCAGGATACGTTATAGATTTAATATATTTAATATCTATATCTGTAACTGGAGAAATGATACCAGAATCTTCCATATCCTTATAACTAAAGCCTAATTTAGAGATATAGTCTGTACGTGCAACTTCAAACCACGTTGGATAATTCCCGTGATAGATTACCCCCATTTGATCCGTCTCTTGGTAGCGTGCTTCAATTTCTGTGATACTGTAAATCATTTTTATGGCCTCTTTTCAATTACTCATAATTAATCCATATTAAATATTAACATAAACAAGCTGTACTAGCATATTGCTAGTACAGCTTGTTACTTAACCAAATTCAATTGATTTTATTTGATTAATTACTTGCTAATTTCTTTCTTAGTACAAGTTGTAAAATACCACCATGACGATAATAGTCCATTTCAACATTTGAATCAAAGCGTGCAATCGCTTCAAATTCAATGACTTTACCATTTTCTTTTTTAGCTTGTACTTTAACTAAATCATGTGGTTTAACATCTTCATCAATATCGACTGAAATAACTTCAGTACCATCAATACCTAAGCTTTCAGAAGACTCACCATCTTTAAATTGTAACGGTAATACACCCATCATAACTAAGTTTGAACGGTGAATACGTTCATAGCTTTGTGCGATAACTGTTTTAACACCTAAAAGATTTGTACCTTTAGCTGCCCAGTCACGAGATGAGCCCATACCGTAGTCATTGCCTGCTAGTACTACTAAACCAGTGCCATCTTCTTTATATTTCATCGCTGCGTCATATATTGGCATTTGTTCACCTGTTGGCCAATACGTCGTGAAACCGCCCTCTGTACCTGGTGCTAATTGGTTTTTAATACGAATGTTAGCAAATGTTCCACGTACCATTACTTCGTGATTACCACGACGTGAACCATACGAGTTAAATTGACGAATTGGAACATCGTGATCCAATAAGTATTTTCCGGCTGGTGTATCTTTACCAATTGCACCCGCTGGAGAAATGTGGTCAGTTGTTACTGAATCTCCAAATTTGCCCATAACACGCAAGTCTTTTAATGACTCTATTGTTCCTGGCTCTTTAGATAAGCCTTGGAAGAATGAAGGATTTTGAATGTATGTTGAATCAGAATCGAAGTCATATAATGGTTTATCCGTTACATCGATTTCATTCCACATTTCATTATTATTGTACACTGTTTCATATTCTTCTTTAAATAATTTTGGCGTAACGACATTATCAACAGTATCAGAAACTTCTTTAATTGAAGGCCAAATTTCGTTTAAGTATACATCTTCACCATTGTGACCTTTACCAATAGGTTCATTTTGTAAATCGATATCTACCGTACCTGCTAAAGCATACGCTACTACTAATTGTGGTGAAGCTAAATAGTTAGCCTTAACTAAAGGATGGATACGTCCTTCAAAGTTACGGTTACCTGATAATACAGATGAAACTAATAAATCTTCTTCTGCAATCGCTTTTTCAATTTCTTCTAGTAATGGACCTGAGTTACCAATACAAGTCGTACAACCATAACCTACTAAATTAAATCCAAGTTGATCTAAGTACTCATTTAAACCTGAATCTCTTAAATAACCTGTAACAACTTTAGAACCTGGAGCTAATGAAGTTTTAACATATTCTGGTACTTTTAACCCTTTTTCTATTGCTTTTTTAGCCACAAGGCCAGCACCTAACATTACGTATGGGTTAGATGTGTTGGTACATGATGTAATTGCAGCAATTGCTAAGTCACCAGTTTTCATTGTTGTGTTTGAACCATCTTTGAATTCAATATCAACTGTCTTATCAAATTCACTTTCGTCGAATCCGTGACCTTGGTTACCAGCTGGCGCAGTAACTGATTTTTGGAATTCTTCTTTCATATCGCTTAAGAAAATTAAATCTTGAGGACGTTTCGGCCCTGATAGTGACGCTTCTACTGTTGAAAGATCTAATTCGACAACTTCTGTATATTCAGGTTCATCTTTATCTACTGTAAAGAACATACTATTTTCTTCTAAATATGTTTTTACTAATTCGATTTGTTCTTCTGAACGACCTGTTAAACGCATATATTTTAACGCTTCTTCATCTACTGGGAAGAAACCACAAGTCGCACCGTATTCTGGTGCCATATTCGCAATCGTTGCACGATCTGCTAATGGTAGATGTTGTACACCTGGGCCAAAGAATTCAACAAACTTACCAACAACGCCTTGTTTACGTAACTCTTGAGTCACACGTAATGCTAAGTCTGTTGCTGTTGCTCCTTGTGGTAATGAATTAGATAATCTAACGCCAATCACTTCAGGTATTGGGAAGTAAGAAGGTTGACCAAGCATGCCGGCTTCAGCTTCGATACCGCCTACACCCCAACCTAATACACCAAGACCATTAATCATTGTCGTATGAGAGTCAGTTCCTACTAATGTATCTGGGAATGCTACTGTTTCACCATCAACTTCACGAGCATGAACTACGTTAGCTAAATACTCTAAGTTAACTTGGTGAACGATACCAGTTGCTGGTGGCACAGCACTATAATTATTAAATGCTTTTGTAGCCCAGTTTAAGAATTGGTAACGCTCATAGTTTCTTTCAAATTCTAATTTCATATTTCGTTCTAGCGCATCTGGGTTTGCATAGCTATCAACTTGAACAGAATGGTCGATAACTAAATCCACAGGTACTTCTGGATTGATTTTATTTAAATCTCCGCCAACATCATCCATTGCTTTACGTAACGATGCTAAGTCTACTACTGCAGGAACCCCTGTAAAGTCTTGTAGAATAACACGTGAAGGTTTGAATGGCACTTCGCCTTCAGCCCCTTCAGTAAAGTCAGATAATGCTTTGATGTGTTCATCAGTAATAACAAAACCATCTTCCTGTCTTAAAACAGACTCTAACAATACTCTAATCGAGTATGGTAATTTTGATATTTTTGTTAAACCTTGTTCTTCTAAAGTATTCAAATCATAGTACGTATATGATTTCCCGTTAAGATCAAACGATTTTTTCGCTTGTTGCTTTATATTAGAAGCCATAAAAATCCCCCTTGAAATTTATCTTAATTATATGCCGTTAGTTAAATTGTATAATTAAACGCAAGTGAAAACAACTGTATAACGTAAGAAACCTATATAAATGAGTTTTGATTTTTCAATCGGAGTATATAAGTTTATGTTATCACGTGTTATTAGTGTAATAAGTTATTGTTATCAATTGAGAATCATTATCATTTTCAAATAATTTTTTATTGCATTTATAAACCAAAAACTTAACGACCTTCTAATTTATTTATATATTTCACTTATTATATACTTTCTAAACTTTCTCTTATAAATATGCCTTCAATTTTTATAAAAAAAACTGGAAACCTAAAGGTTTCCAGTTTAGTTACATTATTTTTCTGATTTTTCAGCGTCTCTTAATGGTTGACGTCTTTCAATAATGTTATCTTCATAATCGTCTTGTTGATGTTGTACATAATCCTGCAATCTGTGTTTATTTGGCGTCAATGTTAATCCTAAGAACTTACGTTCCTTGTTCGCATCTTTGTAAAATGAAATCATCATCATTATGACTACAAAGGAAAATGGTAAGGCACTTATAATGGCAGCACTCTGAATCGCGTTCAGTGCTGCTGCACCATCGCCTCCACCTGCAAATAATAACACGAATGCAATTAATGATTGTGCAATACCCCAAGTGACTTTTACGTAGTTCGATGGGTTTAACGAGCCATATGTCGTTTGCATACCTAGTACGAATGTCGCTGAGTCAGCTGATGTCACAAAGAATGAAGCAATTAATAACAATGCAATCAGTGACAATATAATACCCATAGGTATTTCATTGAACACAGCAAAGAGTTGTGTTTCCGCAGTCATATCGAACATTTCTGGATTCTTCTTACCAGTTTCGATACCTAATACGCCAAACACACTGAACCAAATGAAACTTACTAGAGCAGGTACTAATAACACACCTGAGATAAATTCACGGATAGAACGTCCTTTAGATACACGTGCAATGAATATACCTACGAATGGACTCCAGCTTAACCACCAACCCCAATAGTATAATGTCCAACTAGACATCCATTCACGTTTTTGAGAGTTTTGTGCAGCAGTATCAAATGAATTAAATAAGAATGAATTCAATAAGCTACCTGTTGAACTTGTCATCATATTTAAAATTAATACTGTCGGTCCAATGATAAGCACTGCAATCATCAATATCAGACCTAAAGTGATATTTAGATTACTTAAATATTGGATACCTTTACTTAAACCAGTCCAAGCACTAATTAAGAATAGAATAGTTACAACTATAATAATAATTCCTTGTACCCATACCTCGTTTGGAATACCAAATAAGTAATTTAATCCTCCATTAATTTGTAATGCACCCATACCAAGTGATACAGCTACACCTACAACAGTAGCAAATACTGCTAATACATCAATCATAGTACCAATAGGACCTTCGACTTTATCGCCTAAAATAGGGCGTAAAGTTCTTGATATAAGTCCTGGTTCGCCTTTTCTAAATTGAGCATACGCAAGTGCTAATGCAACTACGCCATAAATAGCCCATGCATGGAAGCCCCAGTGGAAGAACGTTGAGCGCAACGATTCAGCGTACGCTTCAGTCGTTTGCGGATCTGCAGTCGGTGGCGCAGCAAAGTTAGCCATTGGTTCGGCCGCACCATAGAATACTAGTCCGATCCCCATACCAGCACTGAATAACATGGCAAACCATGAAATTGTATTAAATTCCGGTTTATCATTCGGCTTACCTAGTTTCAATTTACCGATAGGACTAAATATCAGGAACACACAGAAGAAAACGATGAACGTTGTAAGTATCAAGTAATACCATCCAAGTTTATCTGTTATCCATAGTTTAACCGTATTCGTAACAGTATCAAACTGTCCTGGTAAGAACGCACCAATAAGTACTACAATCGCTACGATAATCGAACTATAGATAAAAACTGGAGATATCTTCTTGCCGCTCTCTTGATTGTTAGAAGAATTCATAAATAATTACTCCCTTTCTTATCATATTTAATTTTTAAATCCCAAATAGAAAAATTACAAATTACAATAAATTCTATTTTTTCTTTCGCCACGTATTAGAATAACAAACCCCTGCATTAATATCAAATTTAGTTAAAAAAACTATTTTCTTTATTTATAACTTATTGTATAATAAATTTTATATTTAATTAAGTGAGGTTAGACTATGTTAAAGGAATTTAAAGAGTTTGCTTTAAAAGGTAATGTATTAGATTTAGCAGTAGCTGTCGTTATGGGAGCAGCTTTCAACAAAATTGTAACAGCATTAGTTACATATATCATCATGCCTTTAATTGGTTTGATTTTCGGTACTGTGGATTTTGCAGAAAGCTGGAAATTCATGGGCATCGAATATGGTATGTTCATACAATCTATCATTGATTTTATTATCATTGCGTTTGCATTATTTATCTTCGTTAAGATAGCAAACACACTCATCAAACCAGCAGAAGATGAAATCGAGGAAAACACTGTATTACTTACAGAAATCCGCGATTTACTGCGTGAAAAAAATTAAATTAATTCATAGTGCTAACACATTGTTAATTGCACTACTAACTGTCGACGAAGTTCTAAACTTTGTCGGCAGTTTTTTTGTTCATTTTCAAAACTTAACTTTAACCCTCGTTATACTTGAGTAAATTTTATTGTTTTTTAAATCAAACAAACTGAGCGCTTTTAAAAAGGCTCAGTTTATTTGTGATAAATTTTTAAAATTAATTTACTGTCGTTTGAAATGTGTCGTACTTCTGTACTGTTCTGTATTGACCTCAAGAATTAAAGGAATTCTCTGTTTAAGTTCACTTACATGAGAGATAATACCGACCATTCTACCTGTAGATTTTAAACTTAATAAAGTATCTAATGCAGTTTCTAATGTTTCCTGATCTAAAGTACCAAAGCCTTCATCGACAAACATTGAATCTAATGAAATACCTCCTGACTCTTGTTGTACAACTTCACTGAGACCAAGTGCTAACGCTAGTGATGCTTGGAAAGTTTCTCCCCCGGACAATGAAGTAATGTGTCGTGACTGATTCGAATGCGAGTCAAATACATTAATTTCAAGTCCGCTATAGCCCTGAGATATTTGTTCCCTTCTAGTTAATTGATATCTTTGTCCCGTCATTAACGATAAGCGTTGATTTGCTTGTGCTAATATACGTTCTAAGTAATAAATGAGTACATAATTTTCTAAAGTTAGCTTTTGATCATTTTTACCTGATAGTATTTCTGCTAATTGAAATACTTCTTGTTGTTCTTTTAATTCCTTTTCTAACTTCTCAATAGTTGTATTAATTTCTTTGAATTTCTTTTGATTGAAATCAATTTTATATTCATGCTGGCTTAGTTCAGTTGCTACATGTTCTAGTTGCTGTTGTTTATGCTGGTAAGCTTCTTTTAACTCCTTTGAATCTTGTAACTTTTGATCTTTTGTTTGTTCATTGAGTTGTGATATCACTAATTCTATAGTTTGCTTTTCTTTGTTGTATTTAGCAATTTCTTCTTCAATTTTATGTTTATCGACTAATTTATCTATCGCTTCTTTCACTTGATTAAAATCAGTAAAACCTATTCTTTCCATTTCATTTTTTATTCTAGTGTCAATATTTTCCAATTCTTTTTTAAGGTCTGTATAATGCGTTTCTAAATATTTTTTACTATTTTGTTCTAAAGATAATTTATGATGAGCCTCTTGAATATTTTCTTCTAAATTATGAATAACATTGTCATAAGTTTTTAACTTTTCCAAATAATTATCATAATATTTTACAAACTCCTCCACATCCGAAAAACTAGTATGTTGCTCAAAGTCATTTATAGCAACTTCCTTTTCTTGCAAAATGTGTTGAGTATTCTTAATTTCTAACTCTAAATTGTGAAAGCTTTGCTCACTTTCTTGTAATCGCTCTATTAATTGTCTAATTTCTTCATTTTCATTTTCTACACGTTCTTTTTCTTTATATTTATTATACAACTGTGCTTCAATTTCTTTATAATTTGTGTTGTTTAATTCTTCTTGATTGAATTTTGCTATTTGTTCTTCTAAATAGTTCAATTCACTATCACATTTAATTTTTTCTTCTTTTTCTTTACTACGTTGTTGATCTATTTTAGTAAGTTGTTGATGTCTTTTTGTAAGTTCATCAAAATCTAAATGTTGCTCAATCGAATGGACTTGATTTCCACAGACAGGACATGTATCGCCAGTATTTAAAGCAGATTGAACTTTAGTAATAATATCCTTTTTATTATTTAAATCCATATTTGTTTTGTCTATATTTTGATAATCTATCTCTAATTGTTCAATTTGTGACTGTAACTTACCTGCAACGATAAGTTTTTGCTCTTTTCGTTCTTGTAATGATTGAAATTCAATTTTTTTTAGTTCATTTTGTTTTAATTCTTTGATTTCATCATTCAACTTGAAAATTTCAGTATTAAGTAATTCTAACTTTTTATAGTTTGGCGTTCGTTGATTTAGCTTTTCTGAGATAGTGTTCCGTGCTTTTTCCTCATCTTTTTTCTTTTTATCAAGCATTTCGTAAGTACGTTTAATTTCTTGACGTTGATGATACACATCTTTATATTTACTTACTTGTTCATAAAATAACTTACATTTCTCAATGTATTTTCTACCATCTTCCATGGTTTTCGAATTTTGTAAATGTGTCTCTAACTGTACTTTATCTTCATTCACTTTAATTTTTAAGACATTAATTGTTTTTTTATTTTCTTCAAGTTTACTTACTGATTCATCTATTTTTTTTGATAAATCCTCTTTAGTTTCTAATAAGTTAGCTAGGGGCCTGACTTCATAAATTTCATTTAATATTTTTATTTTTTCTTTGATGTCATTATCGTTTACAAGTAATTGCTTATATTGATGTTGTTTTTCTTTGAGTTGAGTTAAATCCTCTTCCAATTTTAAATTCTTGTTTAAACGGTCTTCCGCTAGTAACATTTCATGTTTATATTTATTCTTTTTTTTCTGCATATCAACTTGGAGTTTTTGTGCTTTTTCATTAAACTCTGGTAATACTTCTATAATCTTGCTTGTCTGTCGTGCATTAATTGCTTTATATTCAATCAGTGTTTCGTCATTAAAAGTTTCTATATCTAGCCAATTATTTTCCAACAAGTTAAATCTCTTCTCGATTTGTTCTCTAACTTCTTTAACATCATTACTCAAAATTTTTTGGATTTCTTCAAAACGCTGACTATTAAAGAGTGTTCTTAAAATCTCTTGTTTTTCAGAACTTTTAGATAGTAAAAAACGTTTAAACTCACCTTGTGGTAATATAAAAAGTTGTCTAAATTGCTCTGCATTCACACCTAATAATTGTTTTATAAATTGGTTACCAGTATTGATTTTACTTTCTCTTAACTCATATTCATTTGACTCATATTGATAAACTGTTAATTGCCCTAATGTTTTATTCTTATTGCCCTCTTTCACAAACGCGCCTTGACGTACAATTTTAAAAAGTTGATTTCTCAATTTAAATTCAAATTCAACAGTCATTGGGGTCTTAGAATCTGCAAAGTGACTTCTTAAATCACTTTCTTTTCTATCTTTCGTCGATGCTTCACCAAAAAGAGCATAAACAATAGCATCAAACACCATTGTCTTACCTGAACCTGTTTTACCACTGATTAAAAAAAGTTGATTGTCTTCAACATTATTAAAATCTATTGTTTCTTGTAAAAAAGGACCGAAATTATTTAATTTCAAGTATAAAGGTCTCATTTACTCAGATCCTCCTTCAAGTAAATCATTTAATACTTTAGTCACTGTTTTATTTTGTGTCTGTGTCAATGTTTCATCAGTAATACTTTGATAAAAATTACCAATGATAGTTTGATCATCTAATTTCTGAATTTCACAATTGCCTTGATGAATATTTGTATTGAAATCAAATGTTTGATTAGTAAGTGCTAATGTATTTGGATAAATTTGTTTTAAATGCATCATAGGATCACTTACATGAGACATATGTTTTAATTTGAAATGTAGATAATTGTCTTTATCTTTTACATATAGTTTTTCTTGAATTGCATCTTCATAGTCACCTTCTATTACCTCAAGTTCTCTTAATGGTTGAATAGGAACAAATTGTTCTTTGATGACGCCGTCTTTAATTTCAAGCTTTCTATAACCTTTTGGTTGTTTAACTTCAGAAAATGAATACTGTAATATTGAGCCACTGTAGCTTATAAAATCAGATTCTATGCTAAACGGGTGATGTAAATGTCCTAACAGTACTCTATCAAAAAGTTGAAATGAGTTTGCTTCAACAGCTTCTACGGTGCCTATAGATAGAGGTCTCTCTGATTCAGAGCGAATACCGCCTTGAACTGTCAAATGACTAATTAAAATATTGGTATTATCTTTATTTATATAATTACTTATATGTTCTATTGATTTACTTAAAGCTTGTTGATACGTTTCTATAGTATTATTTTTTAAGTAATGTTGTGTTTCATTAATTGTAGCAAACGGTAAAGTGTAAAAATCTACACCTCTAATTGAAATCGGTTTGTGCATATCTTCAATTTTTGTTCTTATATGTAAATTCGATTTTTCAAACCACTTCGAACCGTAATCTAAACGTTCTTTACTATCATGGTTACCACTTATCATAATAATGAAGATACCCATTTGTAAATTTAAAGTATTAATCGTTGACTCTAACAGTTGAATTGCATCTTTGCTCGGATAACTCGTATCGTATAAATCTCCTGCCACTACTATGACATCAGGTTGTTCAACTTCCATCGCTTCGATAAAGCGATTCAAAATATATGTTTGATCCTCTAATAAGGATTTGCCATTTAAAATTCTACCTAAATGCCAATCGGCTGTATGTATTACTTTCATTTTCACACCTCTAACAGAACTTTTGTTCGCTTTTTATATTATAATGATTTCTTCAATATTACTAGTATAATAAAAATGCCGTTTATCACAATAGATAAACGGCTTAAAATTAATGAACTAACGTGCTTTTTAACTTTTTATATTTATACAACATTGCTAATCGCCATGGAACTATCATAGAAAAACCAAGTAGGAAAAACATTCCACCGATTTCTCCTGGATCTATCTTATTGCTAATAAATATTTTAATCAATGTACGTACTAATAATAATGAAATAAGTATAATAGGGAACGCTTTAGAACGCTTCATATATATATCATTACCTTGAACTTCAAATTTGGATGACCATATTAATATTGTTGAAAATGCTATTCCTACAATTATACACTCCATAATTTCAAGTCCACTTAATCTAAAATATGGGACTACATACATTAAAGCACCAGTTGACATAAAAAATGGTGGTAATATAATTTTCCTTTCATTAACTGGAAATTCCTGTGCTTTCATCCGTATAAAGATAGCACCTAGCCCCATTATAAAAGCGAAAACGATAGAAAATACTAAATATAACACACTTACACCTTCTTTGAATTTCTACAAGATGATATTTACTTTGGATAGTATATCACTTAACAAGATATATATCAGTATTTTTATTTGTTTTCGTGTATTTCGTTATTCATCACTCAATTAAATCTTTACGACTTATATTAATGATAAATGATATTGTGAATTTTAAAACTTATAATCGTAAAAACACATTCGAAGTAGTCGCGTTTATCAACTACCTATATTAAACTATACACTTTTATAGTGTATAGACCCGATGCCGAGTATCAATAAGTGAAATAGAAAATAGGAAGACGAGACTAAAAATCACTTTAATTGTCGACTATAAATCCTGCATAAAAAATGCCAACAAAGCCATAAATGGCTTTGTCGACAATTTGAAAAAGTCTTATTACAGACTAATTCTTATTCTCAATTTATAACACATGTGAATTGTTCCTAATTGGTACTAATTGATAATGCATCATTAAGTACATATTTAAGATAATTCATATCATGTGTTTGCATCGCATTATGATATTTCTTAAAAGCTTCGTCGTTCGGAAAGTTAATATGCATATTAGCTAATCGATCTAATACTTCTTTGTCTTCCATGTCATAAGCATCTTTCACTTATCGATACCTCCCTTGTAAAATTAATTATAACAAAAACCATTTCAGAATCAATTATTTTCTGAATATTTGAAATAGAAAATTTAGAGTTTAACTATATAAAACTAGAAATGATCTTCTCATAAATAAAGCTTTTCTTCTAACAGTAATGAATAATTTGTCTTGTTTATAGCCCATACAACATCTAATCGATTATGTTTATTCATAAAAAAGCCAAAACCATAAATATCATGGTTTTGGCTTTTTTATTATATATTATTTCGTTTTCTTCAATTGATCTTGTTGATTTATGTTCATCATCGTCATCATTTGATTTATTTTCTTTTGAGATGGTTTTTGACCCATTTGCATCATCATCATACGTAGCATCTCTTCGTTAATTGGCGGGTTCTTTTTAAGATAATCCATCATATATTTTCTTGCAAGGAAAAATCCACCGACTAGTCCTAGAATTAGTGCTAACACGATTAATAAAATTGCTAACCAAGTTGCCATTGTTTCACCCACTTTCCTATCCTAATGAATTTTACTAAAATTGGTACTCCTTTTCAAGAGCAACTCAATTAATATATTCTTTCGACCTTATGTATTATATCAATTACAAAAACACTTTGTAAATATAAGCTATCTTTTATTTATAAATAAAAATTGGTATGAGAACTTACGCTCTCATACCAATAATTTAAATAATTAATTGCATAGATTAAAATGTTTGTATTTGATTTAATATATTTTCTTTAGTGAAACCATATTTTTCAATTACTAAGTCTCCAGGCGCACTTGCACCGAATCCATCGATACCGATAACTTTACCTTCAGTACCAACATATTTATGCCAACCAAGTGGTGAAGCCATTTCAATAGCAACACGTTTTGTAATTGATGATGGTAAAATAGATTCTTTATATTCAGTAGATTGTTGCTCGAATGCATTCCAGTTTGGCATTGATACAACACGAACGCCCTTACCTTGTGCTTCTAAATCTTTTGCAGCTTCTACTGCTAGGTTAACTTCTGAACCAGTTGCTAATAATAAGAATTCTACTTCTGTGTCAGATTCAAATACAACGTAAGCACCTTTACGCACGCCTTCTTCTACAGTTTCTTTTGGAAGATCCATAGTTGTAAGATTTTGACGTGTTAACACTAATGAAGTTGGAGTGCTTTCTGATTCTAAAGCAACTTCCCAAGCAACACGTGTTTCATTACCGTCAGCTGGACGAATCACATTCATATTCGGTATAGCACGTAAGCCAGCTAATTGTTCTATTGGTTCGTGTGTCGGACCATCTTCACCAACTGCAATAGAATCATGAGTAAAGATAAATGTTGAATTTAAGCCCATGATTGATGATAAACGAAGTGCTGGTTTTAGATAATCACTGAATACGAAGAATGTTGCACCATATGGATGTAAACCACCATGTGCAGCCATACCGTTTACTGCAGCTCCCATTGCAAATTCACGCACACCAAACCAGATATTTTTACCCTCTGGTGTATCTTTGTCGAAATCAGTCGCTTCTTTAACGTTTGATTTGTTAGATCCTGCTAAGTCAGCTGAACCACCAAAGAATGAAGGAACTGTTTTACTTAGTGCTTGTATTACTTCACCTGAATCGGCACGTGAAGCACCACTATGACCAGCTTCAAAATGAGGTAATGCATCTTTATAATCTACTGGTAATTTACCGCTAATAGCTTGTTTGAATTCTTCAGCTAATTCTGGATATTTACTAGTAAATTCTTCTACTAGTTTATTCCAAGATGCTTCTTTTTCGTTCGCACGTGTCAACATAGTTTGTTGGAAAATTTCATAAACTTCTTCTGGCACATTGAAACGTTTTTCAGGGTCTAATCCGTAATTTTCGAAAGCTAATTTTCTTTCATCTTCACCTAATGGCGCACCATGCACACCATGAGAAGCTTGTTTATTTGGCGCACCGTAACCAATGATTGTTTTGACTTCAATCATAGTAGGAACGTCATTTGATTTTGCTTCTTCAATTGCTTTATCAATTGCTTCAATATCGTTACCATCTTCAACTAAAATATGTTTCCAACCGTAAGCTTCGAAACGACCTTTGACGTCTTCAGAAAATGCTTTATCTAAATCACCATCTAAAGAAATATCATTTGAATCGTATAAAACAATCAATTTATCTAATTGACTATGACCAGCTAATGAGGCAGCTTCGTGTGAAATACCTTCCATTAAGTCACCATCAGAAGCAAGTACATATGTGTAGTGATCTACAACTTTTGCATCTTCCTTATTAAACTTACCTGCTAAGTGTTTCTCTGCCATAGCCATACCAACTGACATTGCAAAACCTTGTCCAAGTGGACCAGTTGTTACTTCAACACCATCTGTATGTCTAAATTCAGGATGACCAGGTGTTTTAGAATCCCATTGTCTAAATTGTTTAAGTTCTTCTAATTCTAAGCTACCTGAAACATGTAATAAGCTGTATAACAATGCAGATCCATGTCCTGCAGATAGTACAAAACGATCTCTATCAAAGAAATCTTTTGATTGGGGGTTAAAATTCAAATGGCGTGTCCATAAAGTGTAAGCCATTGGAGCAGCTCCCATTGGCAGTCCAGGATGGCCTGAGTTTGCTTTTTCAATAGCGTCGATACTTAATGCTCTAATTGTATCTATCGCTAATTGATCTTTTTCTATATTCATCTATTATGACTTCCTTTCTTCTAGCAAGATTCATTTTCATTATACATTATTTTTGTTCTATTTAACAAAAAAGTGATTTAATTTTTATCTTCTTTACTTTTTGAATCTAATATTTTTTTTACTTTATCAGGTGTAACGTCATTTCCTTCTGAGTCAATCACTCTTGTGCTTTCAAGTTGTTGTTTAAATTTACCTCTGAATTCATCTAAATATGCTTTGCGTAGTTTGGATTGTTCTTTTGCCTCAGATTGTGTCAGTCCCTGTTCTTTCTTCTTTTTTGCTAGCTCATTAATACGTTCTAAATCTACGCCACCCTTATTAGCCATAGTAAACCTCCGTAATTTATTATATAGAAAAATATAACAAAAAAGTGAACGAAACTAAATAGTTTCGCTCACTATATCCCTATTCATTACTAACATGATTGCTTCCCAACAATTTTCACATCTTTATCATTATTTAACTGATGCCATCACAGGTTGATGTTCTTGTTCGCTTTTTTTGTTATTTGTCACATTGTATTGTTCGCTTTTGACAACCTCACTTGTTATTTGGTGATCAGTCATTTCGTACGTCTGTTCTGATTCAGCGTTGTTATGTGCACTTAAAATAAATAATGTACTTAATAACATAGTAACAAATAGCACTGTAGCATATGCTTTTATTTGGTGTTTATAAATTTCGAACATAAATAGTCACTCCTAGAACATTTGTTTGTATTAATACCTTAACAGAACACTTGTTCTTCGTCAATAAAAAACGAACAAACGTTTGTAAAAAATATTTATGCATGCTATAATAAAATCAAATTAATCTAGGGAGTGCCTATTATGAGAGAGTTAACTAAGCGACAAAATGAAATTTTTGAATTTATAAAACAAACAGTTCATTCAAAAGGATATCCGCCAAGCGTAAGAGAAATCGGTGAAGCAGTAGGATTAGCATCGAGTTCCACTGTTCATGGACATCTATCAAGATTAGAAGAAAAAGGTTATATAAGAAGAGACCCAACAAAGCCCCGTGCAATTGAAATTGTAACCGAACAGTTGGGCGAACCTTTAAATATGGAAGAAACAATCCATGTGCCAGTGATTGGTAAAGTTACAGCAGGCGTACCGATAACAGCTATAGAAAATGTAGAAGAATATTTCCCATTACCAGAACACTTTACTTCAACACATAATAGTGATATTTTCATTCTTAATGTTGTTGGAGACAGTATGATCGAAGCAGGCATACTAGATGGTGATAAAGTAATCGTACGAAGCCAAACAATAGCCGAAAATGGTGATATCATTGTTGCTATGACTGATGAAAATGAAGCAACTGTCAAACGTTTTTATAAAGAAAAAACGCGTTATCGCTTACAACCAGAAAATAGTACTATGGCACCTATTTACTTAGAAAATGTGACTGTATTAGGAAAAGTTGTAGGGCTATTTAGAGAAATGTAATGATAAAATTAAAGCTTTTTAAGACACTCTCACAAAAATAAGAGGCTGAGCACATTGCTCAACCTCTTATTTTTCGTCTTTTTTTTCTAAGACTTCTTTAACTTTTTCAAGTATATCTTCTGTTTTATCTTTTTTGTTTGTTGTCATAACTTATTCATCCTCACAAATTAAAAGATACCCTCTTACAATAATTAATAAACATTATCCAGAATAATTTTCTGTCCAATATGGTTGTTTAACATCATTAAAGTCAACGCCTACACCTAATGTCGTAAATTCTTTTTTAAGTATATTTTTTCTATGACCTAAAGAATTCATAAGTCCTTGGTGCGCATAAATACTACTTGTTTGACCGTATGCTAAGTTTTCTCCAGCAGTGTTAAACTCATGACCATCTGCTTCCAACCTATCAAAAGGTGAATCACCTGATAAATTATCATGAGCAAAATAATCATGCCTTGCCATATCTGTGCTATGCTTTCTTGCAGTATCAGAAATACTAGCTGAATAATCTAAAGTTGGCAAATTGTGTTGAACTCTCTCAGCGTTAACTAAATCAAAGTTCTGTAATTCAAAACTTTTCTTTAAACCATCTGAAGGTGCGCCATATTGTTCTTGTAATCGATTTTCCATTTTTTCACTAACTTGTAAAAGTGCAGTTAAGTTATTGTTCTCATGTTTATCATAAAATGCAGTAGTATAAATTTGGTTGTTATGAAAATTATCGAACCCGTCATCTTCTACGTTAAATTTTACACGGCCTTTTTGTTTTTCAGTGATTGGTTCTCCTAATCGATCTCTTACCACTTCTTTAGGTGTGCCATATTTAACCTTTGATTTTGATGAAATTACGTTCTGATTACTGTAAAGTGCATTAACTTTATCATCGATATAACTTACCATTACAAATGAACGATAATCGTCTGAATAGTAACTATACCAATTTGTACCATATTCATTAGAAGTCACTCTTTTAGGGTCTCCTAATTTTTTACTGACATCTTTCCTCGACATATTCATTTGAATATTGTTAATAGCGAATTCTTGTTTACTTGGTACTTCCAATGCATTATCTGAGGTTGATTCTCCAGTTGCCCAACCGTCCACTTTTGTTTTGACTTCTTGTTGCAGTGTCATCATAGGCTCAGATTCTTTAATCGGTACGACTAATACAATAATCAACATAATAATTACATATAATAAAAAGTTTCTAATTTCTTACACCCACTATAAAATCAGTCTCTGTCTCCATTAAATATAGAGTTTCTTACAATTACATAATCTACTTTTCTTAAAGAATTTAAATCTTTACCGCCAGCATATGAAATTGAACTCTGTAAATCTTGTTGCATTTCTACTAGTGTATCATGTAAAGATCCTTTATGTTCTACAAACATTTTTTTACCTTCAACGTTTTTGTGTTCGCCTTTTTGGAATTCAGAAGCACTACCAAAGTATTCTTTATACATTTTACCGTCTAGCTCTACAGTTTCACCTGGAGACTCTTCATGTGCTGCAAATAACGAACCTACCATTACCATTGACGCACCAAAGCGTATTGATTTAGCGATATCACCATGTGTTCTAATACCACCATCAGCGATAAGTGGTTTGCGTGCAGCTTTACTACAGTGGTTTAGTGCCGATAATTGCCAACCACCTGTGCCAAAGCCCGTTTTAATCTTAGTAATACATACTCGGCCGGGTCCAATACCAACTTTAGTAGCATCTGCGCCAGCATTTTCAAGCTCACGAACCCCTTCAGGTGTCCCCACGTTTCCAGCAATGACAAATGTTTCTGGAATATGTTGTTTAATATGTTTAATCATATTTATTACCGAATCAGAATGGCCATGAGCGATATCAATTGTGATGTAGTCAGGCACAATCTTTTCAGATGCTAATTTTTCAACAAAACCAAATTCACGTTCTTTTACACCTACTGAAATAGATGCAAACAAACCTTTTTCTTGCATTTTTTTAGTGAATGGGATGCGACCTTCCTCATCAAATCTATGCATGATATAAAAATAATCATTTTGTGCAAACCATTCAGCTAATTCCTCATTCATTACTGTTTGCATATTTGCAGGTACGACAGGCAATTTAAATGATCTAGGTCCAAATTGTACAGTTGTATTGCATTCAGAGCGACTTTCAACAATACATTTGTTTGGTATCAACTGGATATCTTCATAATCAAATATTTTCATAATTTACAAACCCCTAACATTTTTAATAAAACAATAATAAACGGTAAGATTTTAATGATGAATTCTATTATTCTATAAATAATTTACTAAATTTAATCGTAAATTCCGAACAATACCTTTTAATTTATCTTAACCAATTGATAATATACATTGTTTTACTATGAATGTAAATGAACTTGAGTCGTATTTTACCAACTAGATTTTTTCACCCCTGGTATTTGCCCTTTATGTGCGTAATCGCGTAGAGCGATTCTAGACATTCCAAATTTTCTATAGACACCTCTAGGTCTTCCTGTAACCTTACAACGACGTGTTAACCTTGTTGGTGAAGAATCTCTAGGTAATTTTCTTAAAGCTTCATAATCACCCTTAGCCTTCAATTCTTGTCGCAAATTATAATACTCTGCTACTAAACGTTCTCTTTTTTGTTCTTTTGCAATTTTAGATTTTTTTGCCATTTTTTTCCTCTCCTTTTAAATCGTAATCATTTCGTTTTAAATCATAGCATATCTCTTCTCTTTTGAAAATAGGAATATTTAGCAAGAACATTTCAATGAATGGAACTGTTAAACTATAGTATTCAATCAACCATGTATTTAATAAATCTTTGTTAAGCAAAAAAATAAATTGAAATGGTTGGAACATTATGATAAAATTTTAAAACGTAATCATTCCTGTTAAGAAAGAGGTGTCAAATTTGCGCGTAAATATTACATTAGCTTGTACAGAGTGTGGCGATCGTAATTATATTTCTACTAAAAACAAACGTAATAATCCTGAGCGTATAGAACTTAAAAAGTTCTGCCCAAGATTAAATAAATATACTTTACATCGCGAGACAAAATAATGAGGTATTAAACCTTACCTTTTGAATACGACATATTTAAAGGTCATACCGAACTTGCTAGTTTTAGCAAATTTAATTAAAAAAATCACCCATACGTTAAGAACAACGTTTGGGTGATTTTTTTAATTTATCAATTTCTGTATTTATCTAACACATTATTGTTCTTACCACTTTCCTTGTTATATGAGAATGATTTTACATAATAAATGAAAAAATTTTCTTCCAGACATTTTTAACCTTCTATACCATAGTATGGTCTATTCACTTGCGGATAAAACACAAAAAATTAGTGTTAACTAACATTTTACAACTTAATTAACACTTTTTAATTGAGTACTGCCCTTCTAATAAATCATTAAAAATCTTATAATAAAATAAGTATCTATTATTGGAGGAGAATTTTATGAAAAATCGTTATATGTCAAAGGAACAGAAAAGTCATATTATTAATTCAATAACAGCAAAAACAAAAGACAAAAGTATCTGTAATTGTGAAAATCCACATATAGAAATTTTAAATGGCCATTATTTCGTACCATTGTTAACTGCTTCATTAGGAAATGACCCGACGCCGCTTATTACATTATTATGTAATAATTGCGGAAAAATACATTTCTATTCACAAAACTTTCTAGGTATTAAGACAAGATAACATAAAAAGGAAGCTCCTGATTTATTGGGAGCTTCCTTTTACTATTTGAATGGTAACTATCGAGGCTTTAACCTAGTCTTTTATTTCTAAGTCTACATCATTAATATCAATACCTAGAGCATTTGCCACACCTTTACCATATTCAGTATCTGCTTTATAACAATGGCGGATATGGCGGTGTTGAACTTCTAATGTTGTGCCTTGCATTTCATTCGCAGTAGTTACAAACATGCGCTCTTGCTGTTCCTTAGATTGTAACCTGAATAAGCGACCTGGTTGTTCGAAGTAATTATCATCGTCTTCTCTAAAGTCATATTCATATGCTTCACCTTCAATTGGTAAGCCTGGCTTTTTAAACTGTGGTTGATCTTCAAATGAGCCGTCACTATTTGGATAATAATGCGTGCCGCCGCCTTGGTTATTATCTAAAACTCTCATTTGGCCATCTCTACTGAATGGACAAATATTTTCTACGCCTACACCTTTTGGTTGGTTGACTGGAATTTGCCAATGATTTACACCAAGTCTATAACGTTGCGCATCACCATATGAAAAAATACGGCCTTGCAACATTTTATCAGGTGAAAAATCTAACCCAGGAACGATATTTGTTGGTGCAAAAGCGGCTTGCTCAACATCTTGGAAATAGTTATCAGGGTTACGGTTAAGCTCAAACTCTCCTACTTCAATCAATGGATAGTCACCTTTGTACCAAACTTTAGTTAAATCAAATGGATTATCTTTATGACGTTTTGCTTGTTCTTCAGTCATAACTTGTATATACATTTTCCATTTTGGATAATCTTTATTTTCAATTGCTTCAAATAAGTCACGTTGTGAAGATTCTCTATCTTCTGCAATAATACGACCAGCTTCATCTGGTTGTAAGTTTTCAATACCTTGTTGTGATCTATGATGGAATTTCACCCATACACGTTCACCTTCCTCATTATACATTGAATACGTATGAGAACCAAAACCGTGCATATGTCGATAACCTTTTGGAATACCACGGTCTGACATTAAAATTGTCACTTGGTGTAACGCTTCAGGTAATGAAGTCCAGAAATCCCAGTTATTTTGTGAACTACGCATATTAGTTCTTGGATCACGTTTAACTGCATGATTAAGGCTCGCAAATAATTTAGGATCTCTAAAGAAGAATACTGGCGTGTTATTACCTACTAAATCCCAATTACCTTCATCTGTATAAAATTTTAAAGCAAATCCACGGATATCTCTTTCAGCATCTGCTGCACCACGTTCACCAGCTACTGTAGAAAAACGTGCAAACATTTCAGTCTGTTTTCCGACTTCTGAAAAAATACTTGCAGAGGTGTATTTCGTAATGTCATTTGTAACGGTAAACGTTCCAAATGCGCCAGAACCTTTCGCGTGCATACGTCGTTCTGGAATAACTTCTCTATCAAAATGAGCCATTTGCTCTAAAAAGTACCAATCTTGCATTAATAATGGGCCTCTCGGTCCTGCAGTCATACTATTTTCTCTATCAGAGACTGGCGCACCAAAAAGACTAGTTAATTTTTTATCATTACTCATGTCAATATCCCCCTCGATTTTAGCAAATAATAATTATTATTATCTAGCATTTATTTTAATGTAATATGCCATCAAAAGCAACAAGTTACGTTTCATATCACAATAATTTTCTAAATATTTAAACTTTTTATACCTTTTAGAGTATAAAAGGCATTGATTGTAACGAGTAAAAGCATTAAAATGGTATGTATATAAAATTCAATAGATTATAGGAGACTTTTTATGGCACAAAATAATATGCATCGTGGTCTAAACTCCCGACATATTTCAATGATAGCAATTGGGGGAGCCATCGGTACTGGATTGTTTGTAGCAACTGGGAGTGTTATATCACAAGCCGGTCCAGGTGGCGCAATATTAGCTTACTTAATTATTGGGATAATGCTTTATTTCTTAATGTCATCTATCGGTGAATTAGCAACATTCTATCCTGTTTCAGGATCATTCAGTTCTTATTCTACACGATTCGTCGATAGTTCTTTAGGCTTTACTATGGGGTGGCTGTATTGGGCAATATGGTTGCTCGTAACGAGTGTAGATATTATTATATCTGCAAGTGTACTCTATTATTGGGAAGTATTTCAGTTCTTTTCCCCAGTCACATGGAGTATCATCTTTTTAGTTTTACTTTTCTTGCTGAATATCTTTTCGGTAAAGGCGTTTGGTGAAACAGAATTTTGGTTATCATTAATTAAAGTAGTAACAATCATTATATTTATCGTCATTGGTGTGTTAACAATTGTCGGTATTTTAGGCGGAAAAACATACGGTTTAGACAACTTCACGAGTGGCGAGGCCCCGTTCGTCGGTGGATTTTCTGGCTTCTTAGCTGTTCTGTTAGTTGCAGGATTCTCAGTTGGCGGTACAGAGGTTGTAGCTGTGACTGCAGGAGAATCATCTAATCCTCACCGTTCAATGCCAAAAGCAATTAAACAAGTATTTTGGAGAATTTTATTATTCTATGTATTATCAATTGCTGTAATATCTGCAATCATTCCTTATACTGACCCAATGTTATTAAACAAGAGTGAATCAGTAGCTCAAAGTCCGTTTACAATTGTCTTTGACCGAGTAGGCATTGCATTTGCAGCCTCTGTGATTAACGCAGTCATATTAACTGCATTACTATCTGCAGCTAACTCAGGTATATATACTACAAGTCGTATGCTTTTCTCAATGGCTGAAGATAAACAAGCGCCAAAGTTCTTAAGCAAATTGAATAAAACGACAAAGCTACCAATTGCTGCATTATTCACTACTTTCCTTATTGTATTGGGCGTCATTATCATAGCTCAATTCAAATCAGATATTGTGTTTACATTACTTAATATCATAGGTTCACTAGTGATTGTAGTATGGGGATCCAGTATCCTATCACAAATAAGACTGCGTTCAGCAATTAAAAAGCAAAATAAAAATCCTGATGATATACTGCCTTATAAAGCACCATTTTATCCATTAGGTCCTATTATTGTAATTGTTGCATTGCTATTCTTATTTGTTGGAAATTCTCTAGGAGCCGCTATGGCTGGTAACTTCGGAGCAGTATTCCGTAATGTTTTCCCTATGATTATTTTAGCGATTATTTACTTTGGACATAAGTTTATTAAAAAAACTAAAATTGTTAAATTAGAAGATATGGACTTAAAGAGCCACGATTACAATTAATATTCTAGCGTTGATAAAAGCGATGATTCGCTGTTTTTATCAATGCTTTTTTATTTTGGTTAAACATTTTCAAATTATTTTAAATGGATAAGGTGATGATATTTTCAGGTGAAGAGAATTATAGTATAATGAAATTTAATAAACGTAATATAGAGGTGGAAGTTATGATTGGACAAACGAACTTATTTGACGACATTTTAGAAACTGAAGAACGTTTCGTTATTGTTGTACAATCACTTGAAGACAGACATAACCGTTTAATCAAACGTACATTAAGGGAATACAGTAGTTTAGATCATTCACAAATGGAAAGTCTTTTTAGCCATCTTAAAGATTTATTTCTTGAAGAAGAATTCGAAGAAAACCAATCTGCATTTTCAATCACTGTCTATACAAATTTAGATTATGCGGCCGATCAAATATACGCACATGTTAAACGACATCGCGGTAAAAATGAATGGACACATACAGCAAAATAATATGCTAAACTCCATTTATGTCAGGAATATTCAGACATAAACAAAACACCAATTCAAAATACTTTGAATTGGTGTTTTGTAATATCAATAAGAAACATTCATAATACTTGCTTAGCACCTAATAAAAAGAGTAGTTTCCCAAAATGGAAACTACTCTTTTTGAATTATGCTTGTAAATTAAACATTTAATTATTTCAATATTTGATTTAATGTATGCGGAATACCATTATCACGATTACTTAATGTAATTATATCTGCAACTGCTTTTACTTCATCATTAGCGTTTCCCATTGCGACTGCATAGCCTACAACCTCAAGCATAGATATATCGTTTGAGCTGTCTCCAAAAGCTACCACTTCTGATAAGTCTACATCTAATTTCTCACATAACGCTGTAACTGCGCTACCTTTAGAAACACCTTTAGTCATAAACTCTAAGAAAAATGGTTTGCTCGTAGTAACATCTACGTCTTCATTAAATGTACCATCTAACTCTGTGTTAAGCGATGAAATATTAGAAACATAATCTACACCCATTACTTTAGGGACATCAGTTTGAATATATGATTTTAAATCATCCACACATTTCATCGGTAAACCAGTGAGTTCTGATTCAATATTCATATATTCATGTTCACCTTCATATACAATGTGCCCATCTTGATAGGTCAGAACAAATAATCCATGCTTTCTACAAAAGTCTACAATTAAGTCAAAATTAGCTTTTGTTATTGAACGGCTAACCTCTACTGCTTCTCTGTTTACATTAATTGTCTGCCCACCGTTATAACTAATGACATGACTTTCATGTTGATCTAACTTCAACAGCCTAGCTGTTGGTAACATGCCTTCTGTTGGTCGGCCTGAAGCTAAAATCACTTTGTAGCCCTGTTTCTGTATCTCAATTAAATATGATTCTGTCTCAGGGCTAACTTTGTTTTCAGCATTCATTAAAGTGTCATCCATATCCATTACTACAACTTTATATTCACTCATGTTGCCTATCTCCTTTCAACATCTTCATTCTATAATACAACAAATTAAAGACGTTGGTACAATACTTTTGATTCTACACCAGATTCATTGATTGTAACAAGTTCAGAACGGCAACTATCAATTTCACGTTTCAATTCTCTGACTAACTCACCACTTCGCTCACGTGCAATCAAAGTTAGCACTGTTGGCCCTGCGCCACTTATTACAGTTGCGTAGGATCCGTGCTTTTTGGCAATCGTTCTTATAGATTGAAACTCAGGAATCAAATGCTGTCTATATGGTTCATGAAAACCATCTTGCTCCATCATCTTACCAGCCAATTCGTAATTATGCTGAATCAATGCACTAATCATAGTATTGCTGATTGCACTATTTTGAACAGCTTTTTTATGTGAAAACGTATCTGGCAAAGCATTTCTTGAATCCGTGGTCTTTAATTTATAAGACGGGATAGTAATGATGATATCTACTTTGGGCGTATCGATATAAGAGACATCTGTAACCTTAGTATCGGGATTGTAATACCCAAGTACTAAACCACCATAAATAGTCGGGGCTACATTATCAGGATGACCTTCAAATTCAGTAGCAAGTTGAAGTAATTCATATTTCGATAACTCAATATCACCAAAATAATTCGCAATATACAAAGCACCTATTAGAGCTGAAGCTGAAGAACCTAATCCTCTAGCTAACGGGATTTCGCTCCTCATTTCTATATCTAAATTGGGTAAAACGACATTATATTTTTGTGCTACTTGTTGGGCAATTTGATATATATAGTGCTTATCATCAGTCGGTAAATCATCAACATTCGATCCAATATGGTTAAATGTCCATTTATCTTTTTGGTTTATTTTAACATCTAAATATAAAAATTTATTTAAAGCCATACCTATAGAATCAAAACCAACACCTAAGTTTGCAGTAGATGCCGGAATTTTCAAATGTAACCTATCGCTCATGCTATAGTGCTCCTTTGATGTAGTCTAAAATACTCTTTCTATCGTTTGGTAGTGGTTTAATAGGATTGTCTAATAAAGAAATAGCAGTATCAGGATCTTTTAGACCATTACCTGTTAGTACTGCAACTACCTTCTTACCTTCAGGTAGTTTACCAGCACGATGAAGCTTAATTAAACCTGCGATTGATGCGTTACTTGCTGGTTCACTAAAGACACCTTCTTTACGTGCCATAAGTTGATATGCTTCTAAAATCTCTTCATCTGTCACGCTGTCAATTAGTCCGTTAGATTCGTCTAACGCATTTGTCGCTTTATCCCAACTTGCTGGGTTTCCTATTCTTATAGCTGTTGCAACAGTATCAGGGTCTTTGACTACTTTGTTTTGGACAATTGGAGAAGCACCTTCTGCTTGGAAACCATACATATTAGGCAATTGTGTGCCATTCGCTTCATGGTATTCCTTAAATCCTTTCCAATATGCTGAAATATTTCCAGCGTTACCTACCGGAATAGATAAGATGTCAGGAGCTTGGCCATCTAATTGTTGAATAACTTCGAAAGCACTTGTTTTTTGGCCTTCAATACGGTATGGGTTCACTGAATTGACAAGTGCAATTTCACCATTTTCAGCTACTTCTTTAACAATTTCTAATGCCTCATCAAAATTACCTTCTATAGAAACAATTTCCGCACCGTACATAACTGCTTGTGATAATTTACCTAATGCAATTTTGCCTTCAGGTATAACCACTATTGCTTTTAATCCAGCACGCGCAGCATATGCTGCGGCTGATGCTGATGTATTACCAGTAGATGCGCAAATAACTATTTTCTTACCTTCTTCTTTTGCTTTGGCCATAGCCATAACCATACCTCTATCTTTAAATGAACCTGTTGGATTTGCCCCTTCATATTTCACATGTAAGTCGATACCCAACATTTCTGACATGTTTTCACAATAAATCAAAGGCGTATGTCCTTCATTTAATGTTAGTTTCGGTGTCTTTTCATTTACCGGTAAAAATGTTTTGAATTCTTCTACTAACCCTTGCCATCTTTTCATAAATATTAAACCCCTTCTACTGGATAAATTTTCTGAACAATATAACCTGACTCTGTAATAGAGGTCTCTGGCGTTTCATCAATACCTACAACGACTAAACCAACAGTACGTGCATCACGCTCTAATACTTTTAATGATTTATGGAAAGGAAGATTACCTTTAATTTGAGTCTCTACTTTATTAACCTCTTCACCATCTGTTTGAACAACTACATAATAACTTTCTTTCTCTTTAAGCGATATTGTATCTGTATCATCCATCATTTCTTTTGTTTCATCAGTTTTCAATTCAAAATGTGGTGGTAATGTATGCAAATTCGTTTCAAAATTTAAAGTAACGTTTAGTAAATCACTTACTACAGCACTACCCGTAGCTAAACTACCTGCACCTTTACCATAAAACATTGTCTCTCCAACTGCATCACCAATAACATAAATAGCGTTAAATTCATCTTCTACAGAAGCTAATTGATGTGCTTTATTAATTAATGTCGGTGCTACTGATGCTTGTACTTGGCTATTATCATAAGTACCTTTACCAATTAGTTTAATTTTATAGCCCAATTCATCAGCTACTTTAATATCTGAAAGTTCAACGTCACTGATACCATGTCTATCTACGTCAGCTAAATTAATTACTTGGTTAAACGATAAATAAGATGTAATAACAACTTTTCTTGCTGCATCTATACCTTCCACATCATCAGTAGGGTCTGCTTCAGCAAAACCTAATCGTTGCGCTTCATCTAATGCATCTTTAAATGATGTTTCTTCTTTTGTCATTTTACTTAATATAAAGTTAGACGTGCCATTTAAAATACCCATAAATTTACTGATATTATTAGCATTTAAACCGTTATTAATAGCGTTAACAATTGGAATACCACCTGCTACACTTGCTTCATATTTCAACGCAACATCATTTTCTTGGGCTAGGTCTTCTAATACATTTAAGTGAACAGCTAATAAATCTTTATTAGCTGTTATCACATGCTTCTTCTCACTTAAAGCACGTTTCAACCAATCTACAGTTGGTTCAATACCACCCATTACCTCCACAATAATATCTATAGAATCATCATTTAAAATCTCATCTATATCTTCTGTTAAATTATAATTTGAAACATTTATAGGTCTTGATCTTGACTTATCACGAACTAAGATATGTCTTATATTAATATCTTTATTCATTGTTTCTTTAATTTGTTCTCTATTCTCTTCAATAATCTTCACTACACCTGAACCTACAGTACCTAAACCGAGCAGGGCTACATTTAATTCCTTCATAAATTCATTCCTCCGTTGTTCTTCTAAAAAATACAATTGTACAGTTGAAAAATACTTGAATATGGTATAGTATAAATTCATTCATTATTTTTGTAAAGCTGAAATTTCAAATCGTATATCTATCCTATCACTCTCGTGATAAAAACTAAACAAAATTTTCTGATTTTTTAGAAAGGTTGTATGTCATTATGAAAGTTTCAAAATTTGGAGGAAGTTCTGTTTCAAATGCAGAACAAATTAAAAAGGTATTAAACATTGTAAATTCGGACGACGATAGAAAAATCACTGTTGTTTCTGCTCCTGGCAAACGTCACTCAGAAGATGTAAAAACAACTGACTTATTAATTCGTCTATACGAAAAGGTAACGGATGATTTAGACTATATTTCTAAAAAAGAAGAAATCATTCAGCGTTATGCTGACATTATTCTTGAGTTAAATATGAGTGATAAATTATTATCGACGATAGATGAGACATTAGAATCATATATTACTACATTAAAAGATAAGCCTTCTCGTTTATTAGACGCTTTATTATCTTGTGGGGAGAATTTTAATGCACAATTAATCGCTGAATATAATAACAGTCAAGGTATACCGACGCGTTATATCTCTCCTGGTGACGCTGGTATCACAGTTACTGATTTACCACAAAATGCTCAAATTTTAGATCAATCTTATGAAGAATTATACAAATTAAGAGAATTTGATGAAAAATTAATTATTCCAGGATTTTTCGGTATCTCTAGACAAAATTATGTAGTTACATTCCCTCGTGGTGGATCAGACATTACCGGGGCCATTGTTGCTAGAGGTGTGAGAGCAGATTTATATGAAAACTTTACAGATGTATCTGGTATTTTTAGAGCTAATCCATCGATTGTAAAAAATCCAGAAGTCATTGATGAGATTACTTACAGAGAAATGCGTGAGCTTTCATATGCAGGCTTTGGTGTGTTTCACGATGAAGCGCTACAACCATTGCATAAAGATAGAATCCCTGTCGTCATTAAAAATACAAATAGACCTAATGATATAGGTACATATATTCGTCATGATAGAGAAATCAATTCGAATAATATCGTTAGTGGTATTAGTTGTGATAAAGATTTCACAGTATTAAACATTAAAAAGTATTTGATGAATAGACAAGTCGGTTTCACACGTAAAATATTAGGTGTGCTTGAGGATTATGACATTTCTTTTGATCATATGCCATCTGGTATAGACAGCATTAGTATTATCATGCGATCAAAAGAGCTTCACAATATAGAAGAAAAAGTTTTAAATGATATACGTGAGCGTTGCGATGTTGATGAGTTAAATGTAGAGCATGATTTAGCCGTACTCATGATTGTTGGGGAAGGGATGCATCGAATCGTAGGAACAGCCAATACAATCACTCATGCACTTGCTGAAGCGAAGATAAATTTAAAAATGATGAACCAAGGTGCTTCTGAAATATCTATTATGTTTGGTATAGATGTAAAGGACGCAGAAAAAGCAGTAAAATCCACGTATGAGTATTGCTACAATGGCAAATGTTTAACATTATAGTATAAAATAACAAAAATCCTTCAAAT
>Ga0079226_10000388_pt1 | contig 30537 bp, 23 predicted proteins | sample Poulit2014_FD_76345 | JGI IMG/M metagenome (GOLD analysis project Ga0079226, IMG submission 76345) | Agricultural soil microbial communities from Georgia to study Nitrogen management - Poultry litter 2014 | ecosystem: Environmental > Terrestrial > Soil > Agricultural land | place: USA: Georgia...
ATCAATTTTTATCTTTTTAGGCTTATAGTTAAACCTTTATTCATCATCTATTCTTATGATAGATTCATTTTAATTGAAATTCAAATAAAATGACTTAAAAAAGGAGCTGTGACTTACGCCGCAGCTTCTTTAAATCCCCATTTTAGAGGTTCTTATCCATATTGAACGTCAGCTTCGAGAGTTCGATGCCCTTCATGATCAACTTGTTCATGTGATCCTTGGTCATTGCCTTCATCTTTGCAACCATTTCGTAGTTCTTTTGGGTTAAGAATTCAGTTAATTCTTCACCATGCAACTTAGCTGCTTCTTGGTCAAATTGCCACAACATCCGCCGTTGAACCCGCCGGCATTCTTTCAAATAATCGCGGTTGTCTTGAACAAACTTGCTGTAGTGGCTTTCAACCAACATTGACATGTGACGGTACATCCAGTAAGCAGAATCTGAATCAACATCCATTTCCATTGGTGTTTCTGAGAAACTTGGATCCGTATCATTTGCATTTGTGTAGAATGGAATGTATGGTGCAAATTCTGGAAATCCAATACATAACCACATTACCGCTTGTTGTTCTTCGGGAACGTCATTCCGCAATTGAAGAACGTGTGAGTTTTGGGTCCGGTTCAAACCGATTGGACGGTAACGGTACATATCGGCTTCCGTTGAATCCTTGCTGTATGGATCGTATGGAGTTTCATTGTAGTGTGAACCAAGGTATTGTTCAATGTCATCTGGCGTAAACTTGTGATTTGTCCGCATGATAAACGGTAATTCACCTGATTCAGGATCTTCTTCGATTTCAGGATTGAACAAGTGGTGACCGTACCATACACGTGGTGTATTGTAATGCCGATCTTTTTCGTCAAATGAACCAAAGATGTGACGGAAGTTCCAACCTTCCTTATCAGGATTCAAATGGTGTTCTTCAACGAATTCTTGAATTCCATCAGCCCATTGGAAGTTTTCAGTGTCATCAAAGTCAACTTGTTGAATTGCAACTTCGTTAGCAACAACGGCATAGGCATCGTCTGGGATCCGTTGAGCTAACCATAAGTGACCCGTAACGATTTCCATGTACCATGCTTCGTTCTTATCAGCAAATAAAACCGAGTTTCCAGCTGGTGAACCATACTTACTAATGATCTTTCCTAAGAATTGAACCGCTTGACGGGCTGATTCAATAAATGGAAGCGTAACGTTCACGATGCAGTCTTCATCCAATCCATCTTTAACGAGCGGGTCAAATGCAAGGGCGCGTTCATTACCATAAGTTGATTCAGTTGCTGACATGGCAACGTTCTTTTCGTTAATTCCGCTTTCCTCATAGTAACCATGATTTTTGTAATCTACGTTTGGAACGGCATTGTAGCGGTAACCATTTTCTGGCAATTCCATTTCAAAACCGTTTAACCATGATTTGATCTTCTTACCTTTTTCACCATGCCATGCTGGGTGCATGTAAAAACGTTGAGGTGTCAATGGCAAGAATGTATCGTCATTTCGAGCGATCATTACTGAACCATCAGCACTTGCATCTTTACCTACAAGCATTGATGTACAAGCACGTTCGATTTGTTCCATAATAATGCCTCATTTCTATCTAAACTACCGTTATTTTAGCATATTCATCAAATTGCATTCAATGTTTACTATCAAATTGCAAAGATCATCAGCCAAACAAAAAAACTGTGGCGTTAAACCACAGTTCTTCCCTCTTAACTGAGCAATGACTTCACTGTTTCGTTGACTAACTTACCGTCAGCCTTGCCTTTTAACTTCGGCATTACAGCGCCCATTACTTTACCAAAATCAGCTTTGGATGTTGCGCCAACTTCATTGATTGTTTCTTGAACAATGTCCTTCACTTCATCTTCGCTTAATTGTTTTGGCAAGTAACTTTGAACAACTTCGATTTCCTTTTCAAGTTGCTTAACTGAGTCTTCCCGGCCAGCATTCTTGAATTCTTCAAGGGAATCTTTCCGTTGTTTCAATTCACGGGACAAAACAGCAATTTCTTCTTCTGGAGATAAGTCATGACCAGCATTGATTTTTTCGTTAGCTACCGCTGCCTTCAGCATCCGGACAGTACTTAACTTTTCCTTATCCTTAGCCTTCATTGCAGCAATCATGTCTTTTTGTAATGAATCAGCTAAACTCATCACAATTGCCTCCTTAAGCTAACCAAGCCTAAAATTAGAAACGACGCTTGTTTTTACGCTTGCGTGCAGCTTCTGACTTCTTTTTACGCTTTACACTTGGCTTTTCATAGAATTCACGTTTGCGATATTCTTGCAAAGTACCTGTTTTTGAAACGGAACGTTTGAAGCGACGAAGAGCGTCATCAAGAGATTCGTTTTTACGAACGACTGTTTTTGACATGGTGTTTCCCTCCCTCCGAGCTTTAAAGTAACCGTCTTAATCCGTACCTAAGTACTTCATCTTAACAGTTCGCGTTTATTATACAATATTTTATTAAAGACTATCAAGATGATAATGCAATTTTTTATTGAAATATATGATTGTTTTTTCATCAAATTACAGATTGATCTGTTTCCGCTTATTAACGGAATACAAAACGCAGTGATGGACCTCTTTGCCAGTAATTTGCTGCAAAGCAATTGCATACAAATTGATTTGTCCCCGGTATTCCTTTTCAATCTGATTAAGGGATGCGTGATCAGTCTTATAATCGAATAAATAGACCTCACCGGTTTCCTGATCTTCAAAGTATCCATCAATGATTCCATGAATCAAAACCGGTTTATCCGTTTTTTCACTGATCGATGGCAGCATTTCCGCAGGTAAAAGCATTGCAAACGGAACTTCGCGTTTAACTCGCTGCGCATTTGCACAAGCCTTTTTCCCTACCTTAGTTTGATAAAATGCTAAAATTCCAGCAATATCAATTTTAGCGGCCACTTCTTTAGTGACCGAACCTTCAAGAATCAGTTGATCAATCAACTGGTGAATCGTTGCCGCTGAAATCGGTTGGGTTAAATCCAATTTTTGAAAAATCAAGTGAGTTGCCGTTCCGATTTTGGCCGGCGAAGCAATGACTTCCGTTGTCATAAAGTTCGGTTGCCGAAATGCATGGACCTTCGTGGTGACCATTGGCGTTTCATCAACAACGTTTAATTCAACTTGAGCTGAATTATCGGAGTTTTCCGCTTGTAATTGGTCCATCAAATTATTATCCGGATCATCGAAAAGGCGCTTAATATCCGTTACCGCTTGATATGCCGATTCACGGGTCAATTCAAGGTGCGGATATTGAAAATCTAAAATTGATTGAATCGTAGGATCCATTGGTTGACTGATCGCATCACGTAAAATTGATTGGTCATCCGTTGCTGCCCCGTTTTCAAAAGTTTGATTCCGTAAAGTGGCAACTGCACCCTTGCTCCACAGTTCAACTTCAAAGTTCAATGCATTTTCACGAATCGCTTGTGGTATCCGCTCAGCATTAAAATACTTTTTCCAGTCCGTAAATTGATCTGCTGCGCGTTGCTGCGTAACCTGCTGCTGATCATCAAGCGTGATCCAAGTTGTGTGATCCACGAGGTTCGGCATCCGTCCAAGCGCCATTCCGATCCAATCCATAAAGTTACCTTTACTAAACCGTTGATTTTCCGGCAAAAGAACGGCTTCACTTTCAGTTTGACTCCAAGCCGTTGCCCATTTCTCAATATCAGCATACGTTCCGACCAAATAAATTCGTTGTTCAGCCCGGGTCAATGCAACGTAAAGTTTCCGCATTTCTTCAGCTAAAGCCTTGCGTTTGATTCGTTCCTTGATTGCAATGCTGACTGGCGTTGTTTCTTGAATTTCGATGGCATCGTCTTCACTAAGTTCAACATCATGGTCCCGTTTTAAAGTCTGCTTTGAAGATTCAACGATATCTAACCCAATTCCAAATTGATCATCCAAAACATACTTATGATTCAAATCCTGCATGTAGAACCGTTTGCTTAAATCCGTCACAAACACAACCGGGTATTCCAATCCCTTACTTTTATGGATCGTCATAAACTTAACGGTATCCTCATTGACCTGCATCTTCATTTCTGGAAGATCGCGTTGCTGCTGATCCATCCGTTCAACAAACCGAATGAATTGGAACAAGCCCTTAAAACTTGTCTTTTCATATGCCGTTGCCCGTTGGTACAACGCATGCAGGTTTGCTTGCCGTTGGGCTCCGCCAGGTAAGCCGCCAACATAGTCCAAAAATCCGGTTGTTGTGTAAATGTTCCAAATCAATGCCGCAATTTCACTTCGTTTGGCTTGCACCCGGAACGTTGATAAGTCCTGATTAAATTGTTGAACCTTTGTATTCAAGGCTTGCCGCCGGGTTTCATCCCATGCCTTTAATTTTTCCGGATGATCGCTCATTTGAGTTGAATAATCAGTGATCGTGCTGTAAAAATCGCCATGCGGGTGATTGATCCGCAAATATGCCAATTCATCTTCATCAAACTGATACATTGGTGAACGCAAAACCGCAACCAGGGGAATATCCTGATGCGGATTATCGATGGTCTTCAAATACGAAATCATAATTTGAATTTCGGTCGTCTTAAAGTAATTATTAGTTTCATCAACATCCGTTGGAATCCCCAGCCGCTTAAATTCTTCATTAACCAATAAACTATCCTGATGAGATGACGATAAAATCGCAATATCAGAATACTGCAACGGCCGCATTTGATCCTGATCACGATCAAAAATTTGGGTCTGGTTATCCATTAATTTCTTGATCTCATTCGCAATCATCACGAATTGGGCTTGCGTTTGGCTATCCAATTCAAAAGCGGGCGCGTTTTCCGAACCATTTTCAGTCTTTGAATCTTGCAAATAAATCAATGCCTTTGCTGGAATATTGTTAACCAGTTGTTCCTTCTTGTATGCCGGATTTTCCGCCTTCAAAAATGCTTGTTGATCGTAGTCGATTTCGCCCAGATTTTGATCCATAATTTGCATAAAGATCAAGTTCGTCAGATCAGCGATGTTTTTGATCGACCGGAAATTTTCCTGTAAAACGATCAATTCACCGTTTGAAAAATCGTTCGACGTTTCCTCAGTTTTGAAAGTTTGATACTTATGCATAAATAAACTTGGATCAGCTTGCCGGAACCGGTAAATTGACTGCTTAACATCTCCTACCATAAACAAATTATGGTTGGCGATTGCTTGAACGATTGCTTCCTGAACACCATTTGTATCTTGGTATTCATCAAGCATGATTTCCGTATAATGCTGCTGTAATTCTTCACGAATCTTTTGCTGAACATCATCATTGCCACGCAAAATCTTAAGCGTTAAGTATTCCAAATCACTGAATTCTAAAGCATGGCGCTGCAACTTAACCTGTAAATACCGTTGCCGAAATTTTTGAACAAGATCGACCACTAATTCAACGACTCCTTGGGCGCGTTTTAAAATTTCCTTTAACTGTGAATCTGAATAGAACAGCTCGGCGTTCAATAATCCTTTAACGCCTTGATTAGCAGCATCCTTAAATTGCTTAATTGCATCGATTTGATTCAATAAATCATCGTCATCCGCTGCAAAATCGCGGTTTTTGGCATACATTTTGGCCTTAAATTCCAATTGCTTGACCTGCTTGCGTAAATCATCCCATGAAAGGGTTTCATGGTCGATTTGTTCAAGCATGCTCTGAATCTGTCCCCTAATCTGATCAATTGAAGTTAAATCCTCATCCGTTTTAGTCGCCAATTTCTTCAATGGCTTTTCTTTCATATTGTAAAATTCCTGCATTGCCGGAACCTGGATCGTTTGAAAGGCTTTCCGGTAACGTTGAAGACTATCCGCAATCGTTTGAAGCTTATTGACCACATCATCTTTCAAGATTTGTTTCCAAACCGGTGTCTGGGTAAACGTTTCTTCCGTAAATTCATAATTTTGCGGTGCGGCAGCCAGCCACTGGTCTGGATTTTCATTTGCACTGGCAAAATCATTTAATCGGTACACGACATCCGTTAAATCATCATCCCGGCGATCTTGAACAAAGACTTGTAAAAAGTCATTATACTTTTCAAGCAGTTCCTGTTGACCAGAATCTAATGACGATTTCTGATTCAAATCCTCATATGCTTGATAAAAGCTTTCGCGAACCTCTTGCCAAACATCTTCGCGCAATACATTCCGTTCTGATTCATCCGCCAGCACCCGGAAATTCGGATCAAGGTCAATTGCATAGTAATATTTTTTCAAAAACCGTAAACAAAATGAGTCAATTGTACTAATATCAGCAACGTTAACCGCTGTTAATTGCCTTTGCAAGTGACTGATTAATTGCGGCGTTCCATGATTTTGAATTTGTTTTTGCAATTCCGCATTTAGGATTTTCGTCAACCGGTCTTTCATTTCCTTGGCTGCCGCATTCGTGAATGTCATAATCAGCATTCGCGAAATATTCGCATTTTCATTTAAAATTTCATCCTTGATTCGTTCAACCAAAACCTTTGTTTTCCCTGAACCGGCCGAGGCAGATACTAAAATGTCATGTCCACGGTGTTCAACTGCTTTAATTTGATTCGGGGTTGCATAATCTTTAAATTCCGCCATTTTAATCCTCCTCAACCTGTTTCTTAATTGACTGCCACAATTCACTTTCCGCTTCAATCTGTTGCCATAGTTCATCCGCAGAAATGTGGGTTAGATCATTAAGATCACGGTACTGATTTCCAATCATCGGATCAAACGTCATAATTGGCAAGTAATCGGAGAAATCCAGTCCCGTTGCATTTGCAAGCTTATATGGCGCAAGGTCAATGACCCCACTGAAAATATCATTTGTCGCTTGGCTGATCTTATATAAATCCAAATCAAGCAATGCATTAAAGTGGTCCAAATCATACATTTTCTTTTGGCTTGCCTTGCTCAATTTACCGCTTTTAAGCAGCCCGAGTTTATAGTTATCAAGATTTAATTCGACATCTTGATGATCATAAATTGTTCCTAAAGCCTTCACGTAATCTTCAGGCGCTTCTTTTCCGCTCCGAAAAATTCCATCATAAACAAATTTTGAATCGGCATGGCTAATGGCTTGTTTCGCTGACATGACCTTTTGATAATTTGTCTGCTTTTCCTGCGGGGTCCCCAAGTGGAAGTAAATCGCACTTCCAAGTGAAATTTCATGCTGATCGGCATCTGCGATTTGGGATTGAATCGCTTCATTTTGGCGAAGCATCTGCAATAATTGCGGTTGATTATCCCGTAAAACTGCAAGGTATGTTAAGAGTTGCAATGAAATTCCACTGAAGGATTTAACAAGAAACTTATCCAACTTAGCATTAATGCTGCCAGACTTATAGTCCGCGACATTATAGTAAAGATGGTGCTTTAAATCTTCGATCACATCGATGCGGTCAAGCCGCCCCTGCAGGTTCATTTGCGGAGTTGGTGTTCGTTGAACGTCAACCGCCTTAAACCGTTTGCCAGCCAAGACTGCGTCATTGCCAAATCCAAACGTTGCTTCCGTCTTCAGTGAAAAGACTTTCCGCTTCCGGTGCTGCCGGTAAATTGCTTGCGAAACTTTCCGGGTTGATTGAACTAACCGCCGTTGTAAATAACGGTTCCGCGCAGTTTGCTTAAAGACGTCGAATTCATCAAGCGCACTAATTTCACCCAATACTTGACCAAGCAATTGATCAAAATCATCAGACTTCAACGTTGATAAGGTTGCCCCGTCCTGTTGTAAATGATCGATCAAGGCTGCCATGACATCATGGAAGAAATCACCAACATTGGCACTCGTTGGTTCAAAAATTGTCCGCGGCTTCAACGCTAACCCGTACTTCAAGAAATATTCGTATGGATTCTTAAAGTAGGTTTCAAGCCGGGAAATCGAACCAAAGATCTCATTGCCGTAAAGCTCCTTAACCAAGGCTTCATCAAGCTTTTTATGCCCGTTTTCATCAGCTGGCGTTCCTGGCAAAACATCATTTGAGTAATTCAAACTGTTAAAGATTCGCAATACGCGTTGCGGATTCTGCTGCTTGACATAATTATAAATTGTCGACCATTCTGGTGGTAATTGCTCCTTTTGCCGTTGCAAATCCCGACTCAGTCGTAACAACTCATTGATCGTCGTCATCGGGGTCCCGATATACTGAATGATTTCAGGACCATAATTGGGCGCGATCAATCCTAATTTGTTAACCGGAATATTAAGGTCGTCCTTAATCTTTTCAACGTAACCGGATAACTTCAGTTCTGCCCCGTCAGAATCGTTGATCGGATATGAAAAATGTAACTGCTCGCTTGGGCTCATAAATGCAATGTAATTCGTAAATGGCTCTTCCGCCATCCGCATTTCGCATGTTTCTGGCAAAAACTTCTCATCATCTGCCGGAGAGTCCCAAATATCATTTAAAACATTCCGATCATCTTCTGAAAGCAACTTTTGATCTTCAACTTTTGCCGGCATTACATCATCAGTCACTCCAATCATAAACGCGATCTTCCGATTCTGCATTTGGGCATTGCCGCTTTGCGAAAAAATCACCTGATCAAGCGTTGATGGAACCCGTTTATATGACGCGGTTTCAAACCCGCTTTGGAAAATATTGATAAACAGTTCCCGATCAAATGGTTCATCCCCCAGAGCCAAAACATATTCATCCATCAACTGACAAAAGACATTCCAAACCTGTTCCGGCCGGGTAGGATCAACCGCATTTCCATGCAGTGTTGCATCCGTTGCTTGGTGCTTTTCGCTTAAGATCTGTTGGGCCCCCTGTTGCCATTGACGTAACGTTTCGGCAATCTCCGCCTTTTCAAGGGTCTGGTACAACACAACTGCAAAGTTCCGACCGGTTTTAACGCTCTTTAATGCCTGCTGATAACTTTCAAACAACTCTAAAACCTGTTCCCGCAACAAATTAGCATTCCGATTGATCGTCAGTTGCCGTTCACGTTCAAGTAACTCTTCCGTCGTTTCCTTTTCATTCCGTGGCAATTCCTGCACGATCCATTCTTTTTGCCAGGCAGCCTTTGTTTGAATTCCATGCGCCAACAGATAGTTTTCAACCACATCAAGCGTATTCCGGTACGTTGCCGCCCTTCGAAGTTCAACTTCTTCGGTATCGGTTGGAATCATCGGCTTACTATTCGGATGATCTTGCAGCCATTGCTGCTCCCGTTTCCGCATTAATTCTAAAGTCCGCCCCTTAATAATTTGCTTCGGAATAAACAGTTCCGTTTTCAAGAACCGCATGATCGACTGGTAATTAAACCCATGTTGTTGAACATCAAATAATGCAAGGATGAATTCAACTAACGGATGCGAGGCCATCGTCTGGGTCAGATCCGTAAATAGTGGAATTTGAAACTGTTCAAAGACCGGTTCAATCAGGTTCTGATATTTCGATGTATCGGGAGTCAAAACCAAAAAGTCACGATATTCATATGGGTGATCCGTTTGCTGGCTTTCAACAACCATTCGCCGAATTTTGCCAGCAACCCATTTGACTTCACTAATTCGGTCAACTGTCTGGGTAATTGAAATTTGCTGTTTTTCATCTTTTGAAAGTTCAACGTTTGGTTGGACACCAATTCGATGGTTGGCGATCCAATCGTCTTCAAGCTTTTGCAAACTTGAGTTTACCCTGGGTGTTAATGCCCACCGGATTTTGATATTTTTGGCTGGAACTAAGTGGCGTAATTGCTGGTAAAGCTTAGCTGGACGATAAAAAAGTTCATTCGGTCGCGGTAATTTTTTAGATGCTAAATCATCAAGGGGCAAGCTGATCATCACATCATGTGCATTCTGCATCAAGTGCTTTAATATTTTAATTTCACGGGCATTGAACTGGTCAAAACCACTGATCAAAAAATATTGATGACTTAAATCAAGCCGTTGCAATTCTTCAAATAAAAGATCCATTAACTTGGCTGGATCAAGGAATTGATCAAGCAACAACTGACCATTGACCTTCGCGTTTAAAAATTCTTGATAGATGACCGCAAGATCACCTAGCTTGTCTGCCAAATTTGATTGGTGCTGGTCCATAGCAGCCTTTTGCATTTCAAGTAAATCTTCCGGTTCAAACCCGCTTAATCGAAATTCAACCAGTTGATCAGCTAATTTGACGGCAAACCCTGCCTGACTTTGCTCACTGCTGAAAATCGTTAAATCTTGCTTTTGAATTTTATTCAGCAAGTGCGTAACCAGCATTGCCAGCCCTGTTTGACTCAAATTTTGCCGGTTTAACACCGATGAATTACGCAAAAAGAACCATGCAAACCGGGTAAATGACAAAACCTGCACGTTTGCACTTGCGAAAAATTGCGCCTGCTTTTTCTTTCTCAAATAATCAAGAACGTTTACTTCTGATTCGAATTTGATATGTTCCGGAACTAAATAAAAGAACTGGGCATCCGGATCTTCCTGCATCCAAGTTAAAAGTTGATGGTGCATTACGGCTTCGTGATCCATTGATGCCTTACCCAAGACAAATTGAACTCCCATAAAATAAGTCCTCTCTTAGTCTAATTAAGTTATAGCTTCTCATAGTATATTCTTTAAACCATATTGTATCTCATTTTTTATTATTATCTAAAATAAAAAATACGACTTCGATGATAACGAAGTCGTAATAATAACTAGAATTAGGCTTTAGATTTTCTCTTCATGAAGAAACCCAAAATCAACCAAGCCAGTACAATATATGGGAAAATATTCATTGGCCAGCTTGGAATCGGCCATAAATTACTATAAATTGGGAAAATCATTACTAAAATTCCAATGATTGGTGCAATCAAATGTCTCATAATTTTTTTCTTGTTATTGCGTTTAAAGTAAAAAATAACCCCAACATTTACAAGAACATAAACTAACAATAAAGCAATCGTTCCGATTGTTCCTAAATAGTTATAATAATCACCTGCGTTCACTTTCATTCCAATTCCAATCACTGCCCAGAAAATTAACGCTAAAACCGTGATAGTATCAAGTGCATGGGTAGGTGTATTCTTTTCCCCTGACGTTTTAGCAATCCATGATCCTAGATACCCTCTATCAGCAATCGCTTTTAACATAAACGCTCCTGAATTAAGTGCACCAAAATAACATGCGAAATAACTAGTCACAGAAGCAAAATCAATGAAAATGGCCATCGCTTTTCCAACGTAATGAGTGGCAAGAAAATTAAGTGGTGCTGCCGAATTTTTCATCGCCGCAATATTATTCAAACCGTACCCCATAATTTCAGTGTAACTTACAATAAAATAAAAGAACATTCCAAATACAACTGACCCAATAATTGCAACTGTAATTGCCTTTTTGTAATTCTTTGCACGGTGAGTAATTGTTGCTGCACCTTCAAACCCAGCAAAAGACATCATTGCGAAGATCATTCCTGAACCTATACCTGATATACTTCCATTTTTAGGATTAAATGGCTTACCTGACAGGCCATGCATTCCGCCCTTAAGCAAAATAATAACTGTCAAAACTGAAAGTGCACCAACCGCAAACGCTTCAAGAATTAAGGCTAGTCTTGTTGAAAACTCAATTCCAAAATGGCTTAAAAAACCACCCACAAGCAAAACAGCAATAACATATAATGGAACAGGAAGCCTAATCCCAAAGTGCTCTAAAAAAACATTAAGGAAATTTCCTACAATTGCTGAACTACTAAAGGCAAAAGTTACATATGTTAAAATTAACAACCATCCTGAAATAAAACCCATTCTTTCGCCCAAAGCTTTTGAATTATAAGCATATGCTGAACCTTCACCTGGAATTACTCGTCCTAACTGTACAAATGAAAAGCCAACAAATAAAATTCCGATTCCAGCTAAAAGAAAGCTTAACGGCGCTGTCATCCCAGCATTCTGAACTGCTCCAGCAGTGTTAAATGCCATTGCCCCTGAAGGTGCTAACATTGCAACTGACAATCCTAAAATTTGAATCCCTGTTAAATCCTTATTCTCCATCTCTAAACTCCTATCCTATTTTTTTAAATTATATAAGTTCATACTATTTAAATAACAAACTTCGTTTATCCACTTTTCTTTCTGACTATATGGTATAAAGTCTAATCCTTTAAGATGGCTAGCCAGTGCAGACTCAAACGTTGCAGCGGCTACTCCATACATCTCAGGGTATGTACTTGCATCTGATGCAAATAAATATCTTGAATAAGGGGCTAAATGTAATGCCTCATTTAAAACTTCTTTTGTTGAAGTTGGAGCCAACGCATTTACCAATGACGTGTCAAAATAAACATTAGGATACACGTTTGCTAAATATCCGGCTTCTTTATGATATGGATAACAGTGCAACAACACTACACTTAATCCCTGATAACACCAGGCTCTCAAAAATTCACGCATTAGTAGAGGATTAGCTTTATATAAATCAGCATCTGCATCCCCATAACCTACATGAAACTGTAACGGCATATTTTGTTCGATAATCGTAGACGCAATGTTCCATAAAATAAAGTTTATTAACACAGCATCTGTCAGTCGTGAAACTCCTGATTTTTTCCAATCATAAAACGCACTTTCTGCTTCTGCTACCGAAGGATTTTTTATACATAGTCCTGTACGATATGCTGCGATCGACTTAAAGCCCACAAAACCATTTGCTTTTGCGTGTATTATGTCTTGTTTAAGGTTTTCCCACCAATCAAAAAAATTTTCGTTTTGTAACATACACTTTTCTGCACATGTTTCTATTCTAAAAATTTTTTTAACCTTTACGCCTGTTAACTCTTCTGTTTTTTCTTCACTTTCAATTGCATTATCCGGAACAAAACCCGTATCAATCATTAACAGTTTAAAATTATAATTTTTAAAAAGTGCATGATTGAATTTAACATATTGACTTGTTGACAAGCTCTCAATATTATCTGTTTTTAAAAATTTCTTGCTTTCGCTCTTAAAAGCCCACCATGCAGTTCGTTCCTTTGTGTCTGATAATGGATAGCTACTGTCCGCTTCAGTAGAGACATCAGCTAACCTCATTTCACGATTCTTAGATGCATCATTGATCAAAAAATGACAATGATGGTCAATTAAAGGCGTCTCGTGAATTAATTTGAAAATATCTTGATTCATCCTCATTCTCCTAATATTTCTTTAAAAAGTAATCTGAAATCTGTTTTGATGAAAAATCTCTTAACGCTAACAATTCTGACTCCTTAATTTGAGAATACAAATCAACGAACTCAGAAGAAAAACATTCTTTAAAATAATCATCTTGTTTCAAAGCGGCTACCGCTTCCCCTAAATTTCTAGGCAAACGAAAAATACCTCTTTCCTCTCTTTCAGACCTACTTAACTTTTGAGGGTCAAACATTATCTCTTCCGGGGGAACTATTTTTCTTTTAATCCCATCGATTCCTGCAGAAATTACGGCTGCAATAGCTAAATATGGATTAGCAGTTCCATCACTAGATTTCAGCTCCACGTTTAAAGTAGATTCTTCATCATTCCAAAACGTCGACGGAACTCTAACAGCTGCTTCGCGATTATCAATTCCCCAGATTGCATAGTCGCTACTCCAATTTGAAGGTTTCAGCCTTTGATACGAATTCTCACTTGGACATGTGAAAGCCAATATTGCATTTATATGTTTCAATACCCCGCCAATGAAGTATTTTGCTACTTGACTTAATCTGCCATTATTCTCATCAAGGAAAGCATTCCGTCCATCTTTCCATAATGATACATGAAGATGCGCGCCAGAACCGGCTTCAGATAGATCTGGCTTTGGTGCAAAAGTTGCATAATAACTATGACTCTTAAAAACTTTTTTTACTATTCTTTTTAACATAATTTTATTGTCTGCAGCTTTTACAGGGTCTGTCGGTTCAATAGGAAACTCTTGTTGTCCTACGCCTGCTTCGTGATAAAATTCTAACGGTTTAATGCCAACTGCTCTTAGCTGAGCCGTGATTTCTAAAATAATATCATAAATTTCTTCATTGCTTTCAGTTGAAAAGCAAATAAAGTCATCTAATTTTCGTAACTCTCCGTTTTCATCTTTTTTATAAATCGTAAATTCGTTTTCTAAACTCACTAATGCATCATAGCCCATATTTTTTAAACTAGATATTACTTTTTTTAATAAAAAACGACTATCCAAATCTAATGGGGAACGCGTATCATAGTCATAAAATTCACATGCAGCTGTTGCAACTTGTGGTTGATAAGGTAAACATTTTATGGTTTGGATATCAGGAATCAATCTGAACTCTCCAACAGCATTAAGTTCAGGATAGTCAACGATACTATCTTGAAGAGTTGATGCCATCATTGCTTTCGTAATTCCCATTCCGCTTGAAAGATGCGTTCCAATACTGTCAAGAAACATTGTTTTGGCTCTAGGAATCCCAGTATAATCCACATACATGAATTCTAATAGCTCGACTCCCTTAGCCTGTAATTCCTTGATGTAGTCTAAATCATTCATTTTTTCTCTCCTGTACTCGATCTACAAAATTACTAAAAATTTTCAATTGTGTCTGATCTTTTTGCCATAGATTCTCAGGATGCCACTGAACCAGAACAATCGAATCATCTTCTTTAGACTCAAGCCCTTCAACTATTCCATCAGGCGCAATAGCTGTAATTTTTAATCCATCGGCAACATCTTTTATTGCCTGATGGTGTCGCGAATTTACAAGTAACTTTTCACCAACACATTCTCTCAAAATACTTCCTTCAGTTGTTCTTACGTAATGCGTTCTGAAGTTTCCAACTGTAGCTTGACTATGTTGAATTTTTACGTCTGGATCTTGTGTATAGACATCTTGGTATAATGTTCCTCCCAACACAACATTTACCATTTGAATTCCTCTACAAATCCCTAAAATTGGAATTCTTTTATTAATTGCTTTGTTAATTAAAGCTCTTTCAAAGAAATCCTTTTGCGGCAATGTTAATCCAATTTGAGGAATAGGATTTTCACCATAGTAGTAGGGACTCACATCCGGTCCACCAGGAATAAGTAGACCATCAATCATCTGAATATATTCGTCAACCAATTCTTCTGTCCGTTCACTCAATTCCGAGAATGGTAAACCAATTGGAATAGCACCCGTCTTAATTACCGCTTCTTTTACATCATGCGGAATATAAGTTGGATAATCCTCCGGCATTCTAGGATTAACTTCGATTAACTCATCACACGGTATACCGATAATTGGTTTCATAAAATCACTCTCTTTCTAAAAAATGGTTGTATAAATATATCTCAATTGCTTTAACTATACCACATATTATTCGCAAATACTTTTTTAATTAAACTTAAATTCATGATTAACATAAAATTAAAAAACTTCCATATTAATTACTTTAAATCTAGACAAATAATGCGAATAAACATTATAATATAAGTAAATAAAGCGCTTTTATGCAAGGAGGATTTTCATGGAGTCAAATGTTAAAATTTACGTCGTATCAGATTCAATTGGGGCAACGGCGCTCAGCCTTGCGCAGGCGGTTACCGTTCAATTCCCCAAAACTAAATTTGAAATCAAACGGTTTCCGTTTATTACAACCCTCTCGATCTTACAGGGAATCTTGAATTCCGCTAAACGCGATCATGCATTCATCATTCATACGTTCATTACGAAAGACTTAACCGAACGTACAAATGAATTTTGCACGGCAAATAACTTAAATCACTATGATGCGGTGGGCGATTTACTAACCGAACTTGAAAAGCAAACGAATGAAAAACCGCTTCGCAAGCCGGGAATCAACCACGAAACGGATAAAGATTACTTCAAGAGAATTGAAGCAATCGAATTTGCTGTAAATTACGATGACGGTAAAGATCCATCGGGCTTTACGAAAGCGGACATCGTGCTTCTAGGTGTTTCGCGAACTTCCAAGACACCGCTTTCGCTTTACCTTGCCAACTTAGGTTATAAGGTTGCCAACTTACCGTTAGTTCCGCACACTAAGATTCCAGATGAACTTTTCAAGGTCGATAAAAATAAGATCTTTGGGTTAACGAATGATCCTGAAATTTTAAATGATATTCGCAAACAACGGATGATTGCTTACGGGCTTGATCCGAATACCCAATACTCAGACCTTGGAAACATCGAAAGCGAACTGAGTGCTGCCAACGAACTTTATCGTAAATTAGGGTGCCTTGTAATCAACGTTGCTCATAAATCAATTGAAGAAACTGCAACGTTGATCATTGAAAGCTTGCCAGAACAAAAATAGGAAAAGAACAACGAGGTTGTGACATAAGTCGCAACCTCGTTGTTATATCCGTATAAAATCGGGTTCCAAAACAAACGAGCTATGTGGTGACGCGAAGCTAATTCGAAAACCTCCGAATCTAAGCTGCGCGATTCTTCGTTTTTCTGCTTCCACCACGCTCGTTTTTTGATGTTTTGTCACACCTTCTTTTTTGTTAAATCACATTTTTAAATAAATACTCCACTGAAAATCCAAAAAGAAATTCAAGGATAATCACAACCGTTGTTACCCGTTGCAATTTAATCCAGTATTCGGGATCCTTTTTAATTTTGACTAACCCATAAATCGCATAGATCACAAGCAGCCCCGTAACGATTCCAAATAACTTCACATTTAGAATGCATAAAATAATTTGGATTATAACGGCAACAACCATTCCCATTTGAGCATTTCGAATTTGATTATTTTGCATCGCTTTCATCATCCGTCTTTAAAACTGCCATAAAGGCTTGTTGCGGCACTTCAACCTTCCCTAAAGCCTTCATCCGCTTCTTCCCACGTTTCTGTTTATCAAGCAATTTTGCCCGCCGGTCGGGATCACCGGTGTGGATCCGGGCAGTAACATCTTTCCGATAAGCCTTAATATTGGTCCGCGCAATAATCTTGGCACCGATTGCGGCTTGAATCGGGATTTCGAAGTTTTGCCGCGGGATAATCTTCTTCAACTTCTCAACGATCGAACGTGCCCGTTTTTCAGCAAATTCCTTGTGAGAAATGAAACTCAAAGCATCAACCTTATCTCCATTTAACAAGATATCGATTTTTGCTAATTCACTTGGCTGAGTCCCGTCTAATTCATAATCAAGTGAGGCATACCCCCGCGTGCTTGACTTCAATTTATCAAAGAAATCAAAGATGATTTCGGCAAGCGGCATTTGGTAAATAACGTTTACCCGGTTGTCATCTAGGTATTCCATGGTGACGAATTGTCCTCGTTTGCGCTGACAAAGTTCCATTACGGCTCCGACATAATCATTTGGAACCATAATTTCAGCCCGGACATATGGTTCGTTGATCTGCTTGATCATCGTTGTTTCAGGCATTTCAGCCGGGTTCGTAACTGCCACGTGACTGCCATCAGTCAATTCAACATCATATGTTACGGATGGCGCCGTTGTAATCAGTTCCAGGTTAAATTCGCGTTCAAGCCGTTCTTGAATAACATCCATGTGAAGTAATCCCAAGAAACCGCACCGGAAACCGAATCCAAGGGCTTGCGATGTTTCGGGTTCAAATTCAAGAGCCGCATCATTGAGTTTTAACTTTTCAAGTGCTTCGCGCAAATCATTGTATTTAGCATTATCGGTTGGATAAAGTCCAGAATAAACCATCGGACTCATTTCACGGTAACCAGCAAGCGGTTCATCCGTTGGGTCATCGGCATTGGTAACCGTATCCCCAACACGCGTATCTTGAATATCTTTGATCGAAGCAGTAATGTAACCTACATCCCCGGCAATCAGCATGTCACGCTTCAACGGTTTCGGAGAATTTACTCCAACTTCAGTAACTTCATACTTTGCACCGCTATTCATCAGTAAGATCTTGTCTCCCGGCTTAACCGTTCCTTCTTTAACGCGGACACTTAAAACAACGCCACGATAATCATCATAAACCGAGTCAAAAATCAACGCTTTCAGAGGCTTTTCAAGGTCGCCATCTGGTGCCGGAAACTTATTAACGATATCTTCAAGAACCTGATCAACACCAAGTCCTGTTTTGGCAGAGATCAAATCAGCATCTGAAGCATCTAACCCAATGTCATTTTCAATTTCTTCTTTGACCTTATCCGGTTGAGCTGAAGGCAAATCAATCTTATTAATGACTGGTAAAATTTCCAAATCATCATCAAGCGCTAAGTAAACGTTCGCTAACGTTTGAGCTTCAACTCCCTGCGTAGCATCAACAACTAACACGGCTCCTTCACAAGCAGCAAGTGATCGTGAAACTTCGTAAGAAAAGTCCACGTGTCCAGGAGTATCGATCAGGTGAAAAATATACGTTTCTCCGTCCTTGGCCTTATAATGCAATTCAACCGCATTCAGCTTAATCGTAATTCCCCGTTCACGTTCAAGATCCATTGTATCAAGCAATTGATCCTGCATTTCACGTTTTGAAACCGTATCGGTCATTTCAAGGATTCGATCGGCAAGCGTTGATTTCCCGTGGTCAATATGCGCAACAATTGAAAAGTTGCGAATATGCCGCTGACGCTCTTTCATTTTTTCCAAATCCATTCGTGCGTCCTCACTTTCGTCCAATAATGTCTAACTTTTATTATATCAATATCTGGTACGATACAAAAGTGAATTTGAGACAAAAAAGAAGGTGCGGCAATTGTCACATCTTCTCTTTTACTACCAAATTTACTTTTCGTTAACGTCTTTCCAACGCCATTCCGTAACTTCCGGCATGTCCTTGCCGTTGTCACGAATGTATTGGTTATGCTTATTGATCATGTCATCCATCTTTTGAACAAATGATGCTGCCTTTTCCTTGTATCCTGGAACCTGCATGATCGCATCTTTGGCTAAATGGAACCGGTCAAGGTGGTTCAAGACCCGCATATCAAATGGCGTGGTGATGTCACCTTCTTCACGGTATCCATGTACGTGTAAATTATGGTTATGCCGGTTGAAGAACATACTTTGCAATAAGTCTTCAAAGCCGTGGAATGCAAAGATCACCGGTTTGTCTTTCGTGAAGAACCCATCAAATTCTTCATCTGATAATCCGCGCGGATCGATTTCTGGTGAACGCAACCGTAAAATGTCAACCACGTTGATCGTCCGAATCTTCAATTCAGGGAATGCTTCATGCAAGACACTTACAGCCGCCATGGCTTCTGTGGTTGGTTCAGTGCCGGCACTGGCAATTACCACATCCGGTTCGGCATTTTGATCCGTTGATGCCCAGTCAACATACTTCAACCCGTTCGTGACTAATTCACGGGCTTCATCGACCGTGAACCATTGGAACCGTGGATGCTTTGAAGTGACCATCAAATTAATGACATTCCGTTCGGTGAATGCTTTGTCGCCAACGGCAAGTAATGTGTTCGTATCACATGGGATGTATTCACGAACGTACTTGCCTTTCTTTTCGGCCATATGCGTTAACATTCCCGGATCTTGGTGCGTAACCATTGTGATCTTGTTGGAATGAATTTGAAGCATTCACAATATTCAATGACGGATAATCATGGTGCCAGTCAAGTTCGTCGGCTTTCCGGACCCACTTAAAGTGTTGGGTCAACATTGAATCAATGACCCGTGTGAAAGCTTCGTATGATGCAAACATTCCGTGACGGCCAGTCAAAACATAACCTTCAAGCCAACCTTCACATTGATGTTCTGAAAGCTGAGAATCAATGTTCCGACCTGCATGCGCCATATTTTCATCATTTGGTTCGTGAATTTCTTCCATCCACTGCCGCTTACCATCATCTAACATTTGGAATAACTTATTTGACTTCGTTTCGTCCGGTCCAAATGCCCGGAAGTTAGTTGGATTCAGCTTCTCAACTTCAGCTAAATATTTGCCCCACGTAACCATGTCTTCGGCCTTAAATTGACCACGCCCTTGTTTTTCAACGTCTAGGGCAAAATCACGGTAATCTGGCAGATTCAAGGTCTTCGGGTGAATGCCACCATTTGTGATTGGGTTCGTTGACATCCGGTGTTGCTCGTCAGGGATATTTTGCCGCACGATTTCGGTTGGATAGCCATCTTCGTCAAACAATTCTTCCGGTTTGTATGATTCCATCCAGTTGATCAATAAATCTTTATGTTCCATTTGATCTTGACTGACTGGAATTGGAACTTGGTGAGCCCGGAATGAATTTTCAATCGGATTACCGTCAAGATCCTTCTTCGGACCTGTCCAACCCTTTGATGCCCGCAAAATGATCATTGGCCAGATTGGCAATGAATCATCATCATTTTCACGCGCATTCTTTTGGATGGCTTTGATCTTTTCGATACAGTCATCCATCGCAGCGGCCATGATCTTGTGAGCCTCCATCGGTTCCTTACCATGTACATTGACAATATGCGGTTCCCAACCCATGCCTTCAAAGTATTTCGTCAAATCTTCATCGCTCATCCGCGATAAGACCGTTGGGTTTGAAATCTTGAACCCGTTGATTTGAAGGATCGGCAATACCGCACCATCATGGATCGGATTAATAAATTTATCCGAGAACCATGAAGCTGCCAACGGACCAGTTTCAGCTTCACCATCGCCAACTTCAACGGCCGCAATGACATCTGGATTATCCAAAATTGCCCCGGTTCCGTGCGAAATTGAATATCCTAATTCGCCGCCTTCATGAATTGATCCAGGAGTTTCCGGAGCGGCATGGGAAGCCACCCCGCCTGGAAATGAAAATTGCTTGAACAGTCGCTGCATTCCTTGTTCATTCTGAGTGATCCGTGGATAAATTTCCGAGTAACTGCCATCCAAATATGAATTTGAAACCATTACTTGGCCACCATGACCAGAACCTTCAATGTAAAACATGTTCAAATCATATTTTTGGATCACACGGTTCAAGTGCGCATAAATAAAGTTTTGCGGCGCAATCGTTCCCCAGTGGCCAATTGGTTTCGGTTTAACATCCGTTGCCTTTAATTCCCGTCTTAATAATGGATTGTCCATTAAAAATAATTGACCGACTGAAAGATAAGTAGCGGCTCTCCAATAAGCATCTACACTTTTTAAATATTCGGTTGTATCATATTTTGTATTTGTCATGTTGCTGTTCCCCTTCAATTAAGATTTCTAAACTGCTTTTAATTTTTGAATTTGAATTGCAGGTGTTTCATGATTATAAACAAACGATCCTGCAACGGCAATCGTCGCTCCTGCTTGTTTGCATTGCGCGATTGTCCGATCATTGATTCCGCCATCGACTTCAATTTCATAGGCGAACCCTTGTTGAGCTTTAATTTCTGCAAGTTGTTTGATTTTATGCGTCATTGTCGGTAAGAAATGCTGACCGCCAAATCCTGGATCAACGGTCATCACTAAAACCTGATCGACCTCTGAAAGAAGGTCAGTGATCATCGCAACTGATGTTCCCGGACAAATTACCAGTTCAGCCTTTTTCCCCGCTTCATGGATCATCCTTAATGCCCGATGGATGTGCGGCGTAGCTTCGTAATGAACGCCGATAATATCCGCTCCGGCAGCGGCAAATTCATTGATCCATTTTTCAGGATGCTCAACCATTAAATGAACATCAAAAGTCAAATCTGACTGCCCGCGTAACTGCCGGACAACATTTGCCCCAAATGAAAGGTTCGGAACAAAATTGCCATCCATCACATCGATATGCAGATAGTCCGCTCCCGCCTGTTCAACGCGCTTCACATCTCTTCCTAAGTTGGAAATATCTGCACTTAAAATTGAAGGTGCAATTTTCATTTTATTTCACCCCTGTCAAATCGCCTTAAACAATTACCGTAATTGCTGCGGCTCCGATAATAATTACCAAACCTAAGATCGTAACCAGCATTTCCTTATGCGTTTTCTTCTGACCTAAGAACCAGATTCCCGTTAACGTTGCTAGGACCACTGATGTTTGTGACAAGATAAATCCGGTTGCCAAGCCATTCATATTTGGTTGAGCAGAAATCAAGTAAGTCAAAGCTGCAAATGCAAAGAAGAAACCAGAAATGATTTGTTTGTAAGTTACCTTTTCTGTAAACGGTGATTGTTCTTTGTTTTTAATCGTCGCAATTACACCATAAACAATTCCAACAATTACCATTCCGATTGCTTGCGGCAAGAAGGCATGCATCCCGTTAATATGGGCTGCTTGTGGGGCCGCTGAATAAGCCCAGTATCCGATTTCACCAAACAGTAAAACAAGGACTGCCTTCTTCAATGCTCCTTGACCTTCTGTCGTTTTCTTTTCTGACCAAACCGTCATCCACGCGCCGAGAATGATCAAGGCTAAGGCAATAAATCCTACAACCTTATCCATTCCAGTTGGCCAATCACCCAACGCAACGACGCCCCACAACGAAGCTCCTAACAATTGGAAAGCGGTCGTCACCGGCATTGCCCGTGACGATCCAATTAATGTAAATGAATAAAATGTTACAATCTGCGCACATGCCCAACCGATTCCTGAAAGAATTGCCAGTAATAGATCCATTCCATGTGGAAATCCTAAATGTTCGATCTGGTTGTAAACAATCGCAAAAATCAACGTCCCCAGAGTTGATCCTAAAATTTGGTTAACGGGTTTCCCGCCAAATTTCGATGCAATCGTTGGATAAATTCCCCAACCGATCAACGGTCCGAGGCCAATTAAAATCGCAACCATATTCATATAAACTACCCCTTCTTTTTAGAAAACAACGCCGCTTTCAAGCATAATATTTGAGTACGGTGTCATTTCACCGGTCCGAATAAACGCTTTACAATCACTTAAGTCCTTCTTCATTTCATCGTGCGGAATGAAAACGATCGGTATATCTGGCAGCCGTTTCTTAATATTTTCCAGCATTGCCGGATTTTGTGTTTTGATTTCTTCTGCAAGAAAGATCCGCTGAACTTCAAGTTCTTCCAAAACGTTATTTAAAACATCCATAAAACTTGGAATTCCTTTTGTAACTGCCAAATCGATTTTTTCAGTGCCCGCTGGAACCGGCATTCCTGCATCGCCGATTGCTAACTTGTCAAAGTGTCCCATTTGAGCAATTACCCGTGACATATCTGAATTAATGACCTTTGTTTTTTTCATGATTGATTCCTCCCCAAAATGATCTTGATCTACATTTCCTTTAAATATGGAATTGAAGGCTGCGCACCGAAACGTTGAACCGTAATTGATGATGCTTTATTACTGAATTTGATTGCATCTTCTAAATTACTGAAATCTTTATTCAAAACACTGCTTAATGCTCCAATAAAGGTGTCACCAGCCGCCGTCGTGTCAACCGCATTGACTTTTAATGCTGGAATAATCGCTGTCTTTCCGGCATAACTATAAAAAGTTCCTTGACTTCCAAGCGTAATCAAAACGGCTTTAATCCCTAAAGCATGGAACTTTTCCGCTGCCTTGATCATTGAATCTTGGTCAGTAATTTTAATTCCGGTGATCACTTCGGTTTCCGTTTCATTTGGAACAATCATATCGGTTACTTTAAGTAATTCTTCTGGAATTTGATCAATTGCCGGTGCGGGATTTAAAATCGTTACAACGCCGTTTTGACGCGCGATTTTAAATGCTTCCGTTGTACAATCGATTGGAGTTTCGAATTGAGCAACTACAAAGTCGCTTTGAGTGATCAAGTCACGATTCTGATCAACGTGTTCCGGTTGAAATGCCATATTGGCGCCGCCATGAACATAGATTAAGTTTTCACTATCATCGTCAACGATCACAAATGCTTGACCTGTTTTATGATTGGATAACGTTGCGATCCCCTGGCAGTTGATTCCATCTTCATGTAAAAGTTCCAGCATTGTTTGACTTACTTCCCAGTCTTCTCCCACAGCACCAATGAAGGAAGTGTCAGCCCCCAAGCGTTGCGCAGCAATCGCCTGGTTGGCACCTTTTCCGCCACCGGCTGTAAAAATTTCTTTCGTATGCAAGGTTTCCCCTGGCTTTGCCATCCTTGCAACCCGAATTGTCCGGTCAAGATTGATGCTTCCAATAACGGTTACTTTATTCATAAAATATCACTCCAATTTAATTGACTCAGAGTGAAGCGCTTTACCCTGTAGTTATAATATACCTGATTCTGTATCCGGTTTCAATAACCAATTTAATTTTTGGTAGGTACCAATTAAAGTAAAAATAAACATTGAGATTATCAGCTTTTTGGTAAAATTTTTTTGATTTAAATGGTTCCTAATTGGTAAATTAACTTGAAAATGCTATCATGAAAGTTGAGGAGAAATCCTTAAAAAATTTGGTATATGGAGAGGAGTATTTGTTATGGAATTTGACGAACTCACACCCCAAGAACAAGAAATTTTTATGGAGGTTGCCAAAAGCAAAATTGAAGATGAAGTCTTCATGGCTGATGGAAAGAATTATTTCTCATTAGTAACGAAAGGATTAGTTAAAGAAATTCCAAATGCAAACTTTCTTGCTGCATCCGTTATTTTAACTAAGGAAGGCAAAAAACTCCGCGATAAAGTTTTAAAAAAGGAAAATAATTAGCCGTTAAAGGTATTTGAAAGCTGCGACTTTGATCGCAGCTTTTTCTTATTGAAAAAATCCTTATCCTCTTCACAAAACTTCACGTTTCTTGTTGCTTAAAGGATAAGGACCTTATTAATTAACCACTATCTGTATCATAGTAAGATTTTAAAAGTTATTCAAAAATTTTGCTTAGTAACTCCACGTAACCTTGGTTTGATCTTCAACCGTTGCGTGAACCGGGCATGCCATTACACATTCTTGGAAAAACCGTTCTTCCTCTGTTCGCGGCAAATCAGATTCCATTTCAAACTTAATTTGAATGTCTGAAATGCGGTCTTTGATTCGCGGATCAACAATCCCATGGGTCTCAACATTTCCTGTAACCGTTACTATCAACTTATTAATCTTGATTCCTCTTCTTTTGGCTAACGAACGAGCTGTAATATTTAGGCATGAGCCAAGAGCGCCAAAAAAATAATCAGTTGGACGCGGATATTTGCCGCTTCCACCTACCCGTACTGGTTCATCACACTTAAAGACCAGTTCACCCGTATCATTAGTAACCTCATAGCCATCATCGCTTTTCGTCGAAACAATCTTCATTGAACGCATCGCAATCCCTCCTTCATTTTTATTTTAGCGCTTTAGATATTAATTATCTTTCATTAAGCTCTATGATAAACTGAAACTAAGAATCATTTAGAAAGGACCAGTTCAATGTCAGAAACTTCTAACACATCCCTTAACCATCAGTTATCGCAATATGTTTTTCGCAGCATTTTAAGTACCGTTGGCGCTTCCATTTATGTACTTGCTGATAGCTTTTTTGTTGCTCAAAAAATGGGCGTTTTAGGCGTTGCCGTAATGAATCTTTCAATGCCGCTGTTTAACGTAATGGATGGGCTTGGTTTTCTTCTCGGAATGGGCGGTGGAACATTGTTTACAATTTATCAAATTCAAGACCGCAAACGTTCAACGAAAACATACACGCAAACGGTGATCATGGGATTGATTATCGGACTTGTCTTTACTTTACTCGGAATTTTATGGGCCTTGCAAATTTCACATTTACTCGGAGCCGATCAAACCACTTTTAAAATGACCTTCCAGTACGTTCAAACCGTCCTCCTGTTTGGTCCTGGATTTATCTTTAATAATCTTTTACTCGGATTTATTCGCAATGATCATGGAACCAAAACCGCGATGTTTGCAATGACGATTTCAAGTCTTGCCAACATTTTCCTTGATTGGCTTTTCATTTTACGACTAGACATGGGAATGGTTGGTGCCGGATTAGCAACGAGTTTTTCTCCGATCATCAGTATTTTAATCATCCTGACCCATTTTAGAAAAAAGGAAAATCACTTGAAACTCGTAAGTCATCCCTTCATTTTAAGTGATCTTCGCCAAACCTTTTCAATTGGGTTGCCATCATTTTTAACAGAAATGAGTACTGGGTTTGGAATCTTTATTTATAACTGGGTATTTCTTAAAGTCAGTGGTAATAATGCCGTTGCCGCTTACGGCATCGCGGCCAATGTTCTCCTAGTTGCATTAGCTTTATTTACGGGAGTTGCTCAAGGAATCCAACCGATCGTCAGCCAAGAGTATGCGCATCGGAATTTCAAAACGATTAAACACGGCCTGCATTTTGGATTGATAATTACTGAACTGCTTGGAATTATTTGCTTAGCGTTTGTATGTTTTAATAGTCACTTGATCATTGACTTCTTCAATGCTGCATCAAATTTCAAGGTCATCAGTCTTGCGAACTCCGGGATGAAATTGCTACTAATCAGTTTGCTATTTTCAAGTTTAAACGTTGTCTTTAACATTTTCTTTTCAGCCATCAATAATTCGCACATCTCGATTGCAATGGTCATTCTTCGGGGATACATTTTTCCATTAGTTATCGTTGCCTTGTCAGCAAGACTTGCTGGAATTCACGGTGTATGGTTAAGTCTGACCGTGATTGAACTGATTACGTTTATTATTGAATTGATCGCATGGACAATCGTTAAAGGCAAAATGAAACGCAATGATTTTTCAATTGGATAGACAAAAACAGGCCACAAAAATTTGTGGTCTGTTTTTTACTCTAATCAAACGTTATTGTTCCTGTAATCAATGAATAAATTCCGACAATTGCCATTATCATAATAATAATCCAGGCAATTAATTCGACCTTCCCCCATTTTTCAGAACGTTCTTTCTTACCTTTATAGTAAAATGGAAATCCTGTTACCCACACAATTGCTGCTAACAAAAGATATTTCAATCCAGCCCCATATACCATAAAAGCAGTAAAACAAACTGCAATTCCAGCCCAAATTCCAGAAGTAAATCTTACCTTTTTAGGCTGGTTTTCAAATCCAATTCCAGTTACAACACTCTTTAATGCATAAAGCGAAACCATTAAGTATGGAACAATTGAAAGTGACGTTGAAAACTTCAATAGGACTTCATAACCCGCAGAATATGCTCCGGCAACAATCATCAAAACCTGAGTAATTCCAGCTGTTACAAACAGCGAATTAATTGGCGCTTCATTTTTGTTTAATCCATTTAACCACTTTGAACTTGAACCGCCACGTCCGGCTAAGCGAACCTCTTCTGCGCTTAAGTTTACCCATGCAATTAATGCTCCAAGTACTGAAATAATTAAACAGATATTAATCAACCATGATCCCCAAGGTCCAACCATATGTTCCATTAATCCAGCCATCGAAGGTGCATGCAGTCCCGAAATTGTCTTTGGAGATAATAAGCCTAATGATAAAATACTGGTTCCAACTAACAATGTGATAACAATTAATGCTCCAATTGTTGTGGCCTTTGCAACATCTGATAACTTTTTTGCCCGCGTTGCAAAAATAGTTCCAGATTCAATCCCAATTAAAGTCCACATTGCAGCTAATAAAACATTTTTACTCTGGTCAAAAATAGATACATGACTCCAATGATGAGTTGTGATATTAAAAATATCTTGACTTGCAAAATGAGCCATAAAAATATGCGGATTGAAATTAAAAATTGCTAAAATCAAAAACGCTGTAATTGGAATAACCTTCGCAATTGTTGTTAGATTATTTAACCACGTTTCAGTATGGACACCTTTAAGTACTAAAAACACAATTACCCATAGTAGAATTGAAGCAATAATTACAGCAGGCCATGTAGTTCCGTTACCAAAATATTTGAAAATTGCAAAACTTCCAAATGCTGAAAATAAAACTGTCAAATAACTTGCATTTCCAATTGCATCTCCAGCCCCATGGCCGTAAGCGGCAATAAATCCTCCTACATTGCCAAACATCTTTTTACTCCAACCATAAATTCCATCATCAATTTCAGGTTGTTGAAGAGTTAAGTTTCGATAAACCGAAGCAAGTGCAAGCATTCCCAAGGCTACAATTGCCCATCCTAAAAGAATCCCAGCTGGGTTAGCGCCCTCTGTCATTGTTGCCGGTAACGCGAAGATTCCTGATCCAATTGTTCCTCCAACAACGAGAGCCGTTAATCCGCCAAGTCCAACTTTATTTTTTATTTCTCCTTTTTTCATAAGATCATCTCCTAAAAAATTCAAGAAGTAATCCTACATATAAATCATTTCATATTATCCATTAATCGAAATCTTGCCTGTAAACAAGAAGATAATTGCAAGAATTGCTAAGGCACAAACAACCGCCATTACGACCTTTTCACGTGATGTAATTTGATGTTTGTCTTCCTTTGAGGCCACGTAATACAAAACAAATCCCGGTAAGAACGAAATTGTCAAGAGCAATAAGTCTTGCCATCCAGACAATACAGCCGCCATAATTTCGAATCCTGCGCAGATCAAACCAACAAAGAATTGCCACCATTCTTTGTGTTGGAATGAGTACTTAATTTGGTAAACACCAACCAACATGTATGAAACCAAGATTGCTGCTGCGGCAAGGGTTGAAGCAAAGTTATATGCTGATGTTGTAAATAACATTGAGAATAAGAACAATGTTTGTAAAACAGCCGTAATGATCAATGAGAATTGCGGTGCTTTCTTCTTATTCAATTTACCCCATGAAGCAGGTAATGTCTTATCCTTAGCCATTAACCGGGTTGTTTCTGCTGGAAGCATTGTCCATGATAACCATGAACCAATGGTTGAAATAATAACTCCCAAGTTAATAATAATTGCGGCCCATTTTCCAACAGCGACTTCCAAGATGCTTCCCATTGCAGGTTGAGCGGCTTTGGCAATTGCTGCCTGACTCATTACCCCGTATGGAAGAATTGTTGAGAAGACGTAAATTACAACTAATGAAATAAACCCAATGATTGTTGCTTGACTTGCAGCCTTTTGTGACTTTGCCCGGCTTGAAAGAACCGATGCGCCTTCAATTCCAATGAAGACCCACATGATCGACATCATACTGTTTTTAATTTGACCGTATACGGAACCATTTACGCCTGTTGCCTTCACATTTGAAGCGAAGTTAGTCCAAAAGTGAGCGGTAAAGACTCCAAGTTTAAAACTCATTGCAACTAATACGATAAATACAAACAATGGAATTACCTTGCAAATCGTTACAATCGTATTTACAAAGTTGGCACTTTCAACCCCATTATTAACAAAGAAGGTCAAAACCCATAAAAAGATCATTGCGGCAATAATGGAAGCAATATTTTGACCGCCTTTAAAAATTCCAATAAAGTTTCCGATGGCTGACATTAAGAAAGTTGCAAATGCCAAATTCCCAATCCAAGCGGAGATCCAGTATGTCCAGCCACTCATGAATTCTCCTAATGGACCACATGCTGCCTTTGCATATCCGAATAACCCTGAATCAATATCCGGGCGTTTTTTAGCAAGGTTATTTAGTGATAATACCAGTGCTAAAACACCAATTCCACAAACCAGCCAAGCTAGTAATGCTGGTCCAGGAGCTGCAACCTGTGCCAATTGAGATGGTAACCCGAAGATTCCTGTCCCAATTGCTGAACTAACGATCAAGGCTGCAAGTCCAAATGCATTAATCCCGTTCTTTTTTTCATTATCCATAATATCCTCATCTCCTAAAAATAAATCGCCAGCTGGTAAGCTGACGATTTTATTTATTATTTAGTAATAACTGTTCCTGTTCCGCCAGCAATCAATTTATCTACATTTTTCAGCGAAGTAATTACTGCCTTTTTACCTGTATTTTCTACAAAATCAATCACTGCGCGAACTTTTGGAAGCATACTTCCTGCTGCGAATTGTCCTTCATCAATGTATTGCTTTAATTCGTCAACGGTAACATTGGTTAGTGCTTTTTGATCCGGTTGATTGTAATTTACAAATACATGATCAACGGCTGTCAAAATTATCAATTCATCTGCATTTACATTTTCGGCTAACTTAGCAGCACTGAAGTCTTTATCAATTACTGCTTCGACCCCATGAAGGTCACCATTTTCATTTCGGACAACCGGAACACCGCCGCCGCCAGCAGCAACTGGAACAATTCCATTTGCCAATAGTTTTTCAATTACTGGTGCTTCAACGATCTTTAACGGTTTCGGTGATGGAACAACCCGGCGGTATCCGCGTCCAGCGTCTTCTTTGAAAACATAGTCTGGATGGAGCGCCATTTGTTCAGCGGCCTCTTCTTTCGAATAAAATGGTCCAATTGGTTTACTTGGATTTTCAAAAGCTTGATCATCCCCATTGACTTCAACCTGTGTAACTATCGTTGCGATTGATTTGTTCAATTTTTGATCTTGAGCAACTTCGTCTAAACTTTTTTGCATCCAATAACCAATACTTCCCTGGGTCATTGCAACTAACGTATCAAGTGGCATTGCGGGATTCTTTTCCGTACTTCCATTGATCTCTTGCAGCAGCAAATTTCCAACTTGAGGACCGTTACCATGAGTAATTACCAATTCATCACCCACCGCAATAAATTGAGCAAGTGTCTTCATCGTCCCTTTGATTGACTGAATTTGCGAATCGGCTGTTCCTGTCTTGGTAACGATGGCATTTCCCCCAAGAGCAACTACAATTCTTTTGCCCATTGTAATCGACCCCTTACTAAATAAAATATCCTCACATTAAATTTTTTGATTAGTCATCAATCTTAACTGATGGGATGTA
>Ga0079226_10000389_pt1 | contig 30433 bp, 27 predicted proteins | sample Poulit2014_FD_76345 | JGI IMG/M metagenome (GOLD analysis project Ga0079226, IMG submission 76345) | Agricultural soil microbial communities from Georgia to study Nitrogen management - Poultry litter 2014 | ecosystem: Environmental > Terrestrial > Soil > Agricultural land | place: USA: Georgia...
AGGCTTTGGTCAGGTTCAGGACACCTTAGAATCCTACTTTGATTAAATAAATAATTAAAAAATCAATTTACGAGAAAGATCTATTTACACAAAAGATTTGACAGTTTCAGAAAAAGCGATAAAAGTTTCGAAAAAATTAATAAACTTAAGACAATGTGCAGAAGTTAAATATATTTAGTACGGAGGCATTATGAAAAAAGTTGTAATTATCGGTTGTGGAGCTGTGGCATACAGATGGTATTTTAAGGGAATTAAAAATTCAAATTATTGTGAAGTAGCTGCATTAGTAGATGTTGATAAAGAAGCTCTAGAAAAAGCAGGTCGCTATTTAAATACTGATAAATTGTATGGAAGTTTAGAAGATTTCTTTGCTTCTAAAGTAAAAGCAGATATTGCTTTAGTTTTAACCAGACATAAGCTTCATTTTAGTTTAATAAAAGAGTGTTTGAATAATGGATTAAATGTCTATAGTGAAAAACCATTTGCTTCAAACTATTTAGAAGCAAAGTATCTACTGAAACTTGCTAAAGATAAAAATTTATTACTAGCATCTGCACCACAAGTAAAATTATCGAGTCGAAATAAAAAAGTAAAGCAAATTATTGATAATGGTATTTTGGGAAAGATTGCATTAGTTAGAGCTACTGGATCAAATATGGGACCAGCAGGTAGAAAAGATACAAATTATGATCCTAAGTGGTTTTACAACGATGGGGGAAGTCTAGCCAGCTTAGGCATATATACTCTATCATTATTAATTTATCTTTTTGGAGAACCAAATCGAGTGGCAGCTTATTCCGGTACAGCTTTTCCTTATCGAACAGTAAAGTTTGGTCCTAATAAAGGAGATAAGTTTAAGGTATCAGCACCAGATAACCAAATTGCAATTTTAGATTATGGTGACGGAACATTTGTAATGTTTGATGGATCGTATACAATAAACCATCCTGTACAAAATGACCTTATTATTCATGGAGAGCTAGGAACCTTATATGTTAGAGGTTTTGGAGGGAAAGATAGCATTATTTTGAAAAAAGATAATTTAGAAACAAAATTGGGGCCAGATGATGACTGTCATATAAAATGGAATCTTTTTTGGGGTGTAGACAACTTAGCTAAGGCATTAGAAAAGAAGGAGAAGCTGATAGTTACTGGGCAATTTGCCTCAAAAGTGATTAAAGTTATGGATGCAATGAAAGTATCTAATGACGAAAACATGATGGTTAAGTATAGGGAGAATTAACATGTCTTTTGACTTGAATAATAACGAATATTTAAACAATAAATTTACCGAAAAAGAGATAAATATTACAGCAGATTTATTAAGAAAGGGACTAAAGGATGCATGGAAAATCAATTTGAAGTTCGAAAGAAAATTTGCTGAATATATGAATTGTAAATATTGTTTAGCATGCAGTAATGGGACTGCTGCTATGGAAGAAGCACTTTGGGCATGTGGTATTAAAGCAGGTGATGAAGTTATTGTCCCTGTTATGACATATTGGGCTTCAGCGTTTCCCGCTCTAATATTAGGAGCTAAAGTTAAATATGCTGATATTGATAAAAAAAGTTTATGTATTAGTCCTAAATCTATTAAAGAAAAGATAACTTCTAAAACAAAAGCAATAGTAGTGGTTCATCTATATGGTCATCCTTGTGATATGGATGCAATCATGTCATTAGCTAATAAATTTGGTTTAAAAGTTATAGAAGATTTTTCTCATGCTCATGGTGCTTTATATAAAGGAAGACTTTGCGGAACGATAGGTGATGTTGGCATAGCAAGCTGTATGGGAGAGAAGGCTTTTTATTTGCCAGAAGGCGCTGTTTTATGCACTAACTCTAAAAACATATATGAAAAATCATGCTTATTTGGACATTATAGATATATAGGATTAAGAGAAAATTCAAGAGTTAGTTCTGGCATTATAAATAAGCAAACATGGCAAGATTATATAGGGGCACCATTGGGCGCTATTAAAGATAGAATGAATCCCGTCTCGGCCATTATTGGAATTGAAAGGTTAAATCATTTTTCAGCAGATTTATTTGAAATAAATAAGGCAATGGATTTATTTGTGAGAAATTTAGAAAAAAGTGGTTTTTATAAAGCACATAGAATTCGTGAAAATAACTCAAGCATGGGAGGGTGGTACTCTCCAGTTATTTTTTCAAAAAAGGATACACATAAAGTTGCTGCATATATAAAAAGAGCAGGCTTTAATTGTAAAACAGGACATAGGTATTTTAATCTAAATGAACATCCGATGAATTATAATGATTATTTACGAAATAATTTAAATAAATTTAGTAATAATAGCAGTTATTCTCTGGAAAAATATACTAATGCTGATCAAACTGCGAAGCAAATAATTTCAATTCCAAGATTTACTAAATTTAATAAAGAAATTATAGAAAAATATAGCCAAATATATATTGAAGCTGCGGAGAATACTAATGTATAAAATAAAATTTTTGACCCCACAAGATAATGATTTTAAGAATGTTTGGAGATACTCTTCATCAGAAGAAGTAAGTAGATTATTAACTTGGAAAAATTATAAAACAATAGAATCTTTTAGAGAGTTTTTTGAGCAAAAATATTTAAAGCATATATCCTATCCCAATCTTTTTAAAACAATTTTAGTAGATGGAAAATTTGCAGGAACACTTCATATGTTAAAACGTGAACGTGGAGTTATGCAAATTGGTTACGGAATTATGCCAAAGCTTTGGGGTAAAGGAATAGGTAAATCAATTTTAGACAAAATTTGTAATTATATCAGTAATAATTTTTCTGATATAAAAATTATTCGTGCAGATATAAATAAGTCAAATGAAGCTATGAAAAAAATCCTTAATAATTATGGCTTTATTAAGATAAAAGAACTAGAAAATAATCGCATTTCTTATGAATTTAATTTAGATATTTTTAAACTTGAGAAGTACATTTTTGAGAATCATGATGTAGAAGCATTATTTAAAGTGGGAAATACGAAAGAAAATAGATTATCGGATCATGATTATATTATTTCATTTTATGAAGAAACTGATATCCGTCATAATATTGAAAATATTGAGAGTAATGGTTTTGTTTGCATAGATAATCCTGCCCCGTATCACTATTTTTTTGAGAGTAAATTTGGAGAAATTTTTGATACATATTTGTTAGCTTCGAGTTTTTTACATGCTTCTATGAATATATCAACATGCGTATTTGACAAGTCGAACTTTCTTTCTTCTAAAATTAAAGTAAAAGAAAATTCCAAAATTAATTTCACCTTAGAGGACCAATATCTATATTTTTTAACTAAAATAATTGATAAGTTTTCTAATAACAAATTAGTTCAAGTAGAGCGGAATTTCTCAAGTTTAAGAAATACAACAATTATCCCTATGGCGCAGAGATATGGTGAAGCTGAGGTAGATAATATAACTCAAATAAGGTGGATCAAAAAAGCTAATCTTTATCTAGCTTATAAAGCTACTTTTTCTGAATTGAAAAAGGAGAAAATGAAAGAAAAAATTCAAGTATTATTTACTGTTTTAAGCAATACAAAAGATCAAAAATTGAGGGAAAGATTAGGTGAAATAAAAAATTATGTTGAATGGTTATAAGAATTCAACTATCTTAGCACAGGAGTTTTATAATGATAAATTAAAATTACAAAAAAGAATTGATTTTTGGAATGAATATGGAACTAATCCAACGTCCTATGGAGAAAGATTGGAAAGCTTAATTAGTGATAGCTATGAGAATATGTTGGACATTGGGTGTGGAAATGCTCAATATTCTTCTAGATGGTTAAAATATCTTAAAAAAAGCGCAACTTTTATGGATATTTCTCAGGATTTATTAAATGTAGCATCTAAAAATATATTAGAATTTAACAAAAACAATGTAAAAATAAATATTAAAAAAGAAAATTTTTTAGATGAAAATTTCGGTTCAGAAAAATATGACTTGGTAATAGCTATGCATGTTTTACAGCATATTGATAATATTTCCTGTGCTTTAGAAAAAATCAATATGCTTAGTGAACCCAATGGTACTATTTTTATTACTACATATGACAATACGTTAGATGATTGGTTAAATACTACTCATTATCAATTATTAACTGATTTAAAATTTCCTTTAAGAATGTTGAACAAAGACCAATACTTATCTTTCTCTGGTGAAAACGCAATACAAGAGACTCGTAAAGTATTTAAAAATATTGAGGAAATAAAGTTTCATAATGATGCAATTGTAACAGATTGTAAAAAATTACTTGAATATTATGAATCTTCAATGATGTTTAGAATGAGTGAAGGAAGAAGAAGTAAGGACGTATCAAATCAACAATGGTATAAATTGAAACAACAAATGTATACAAAAATAAAAGATGAGATGAGTCGTAACGGATATATTTTGGTGAAAGGAAGAGTTCAAATATTAAAAATAAAAAAATAGTGAATATTGCAATTGTGGGATGTGGAACAATCTTTAAATATGTGTATCATGGCATTAAAAAGAATCCCAATTATAAATTGGTGGCCTTATGTGATCAAGAAATCAATAGAATAAAAAAGTTCAGAGGTAGCTATGATATATATACATTATATACTGCAATGGCTAAAAATCTGGCACATGATACATTAATTGTAATTTTAGTGTCTCACACAATAAGAGCAAATATTTTAAATTATTTCCTGAAAGAAAAGTTTAAAGTGATATGTGAAAAGCCATTATTCTGGAAAAAAGAGCAATGTACGCAAATATTATGGCCCTATGTTCTATATCATAGAGCATTTAATGAAAAGATTCCTTTAATTGCAAAATTTATAAATGCACAAAAATCGTATATAAAGTCAATAAATATGATTTATTATGAAGATATTTCTAAACAGACTACTGGTACAGAATACCGTGATATTTCTGATTTAGATGGTGGTGGATGCATAAATGATAATTTACCCAATTGTATGAGTGTGCTTGATAGAATATTCGATTCTCCTATAGTCTTTAAGAGTGTGACTAAGGAAGCTAAGAATGGCATTACTACAAAAGCTAATGTAAATCTTCTCATTAATAATATTAATTGTGATGTAAAGCTGAGCTGGCAAAGTCAAGTAGATGAAAAAAGTATCATTATTAAAACTAATAAAGGTCATTATTTGTTTGACTTACAAAGTGGATACTTATTTGGAAAAGATTCTTTATATAAAGAATATGAGAATTGTTTTAATTACTTTTCATTTTCAGATAATTCATCAAAAAGGACTAGTTACAGAATATTAAAGGTATTAGATAAGATAAACTCAATTAAATAAAGGATGTTAACGGTAATGAATGTTTTAAAAATATTAAAAGAAAATGTAGAAAAAAATCCAGCAAAAACAGCAATTTATGATGATAGATATTCTTTTACTTATCAAGAAGTTGATGCTATATCTAATGAAATAGCAAATCAAGTTGTAGAGCTCACTTCAGAAGCTGATGTTGTTACTTTAGATCTTAAGCACACATATTTGATTATCTTTGCTATTTTAGGCGTGCTTAAAGCTGGTTGTACTTATGTTCCACTTGCTAAGAATAACAGTAGTAAGCGAAATGAATATATTAAAAAAGTTACAAATAGTGTCCTAACAATAAGTGATGATAACAACATATCTGGTCGTGTAATTAAATTATCAGATTTAGATATAGGCATGATGTTATCAAATAATAGCAAATTAGCTAAAAAAAGAGCATTCCCTAAAAATCCATATATTTTGTTTACATCAGGTAGTACAGGAAAACCTAAAGGAGTAAAAATCACTGACAGTAATCTTGATTACATTTTAAATAATATGCAAAAGCTTTGTCCAGGAACATCTGATAGTGTTTATTGCTTAACAACACCATATACTTTTGATGTATCAGTTACTGAGATTTTTGGCTGGATTATTGCCAATGCGGCAGTATTTACTTTTGATATAAATAATTTTCTTACATATCCAACTTTATTAAAAAAGATAGATCAATATCATATATCACATTTTGGTGCTTCACCATCTTTATTCAATACTTTACTAGATATTAGTAAAGAAAAAGATATCGAAAGTATTAGTAAAAATATTAAGTATGTAATTCTTGCTGGTGAAGAATTACCTGTGAAATTAGTTAAAAGGTGGCAATCGCTTAATATAGATAGCAAATTATATAATTTTTACGGACCTACAGAAGCAACTGTATATGCAACTTATTATAGAATTCCTAAAAATTTCAATGCATCAAGTGTACCTATTGGGAAACCATTGCCCAATGCTACTATTAATATAGAGGATCCTGATGAAAATGGTAAGGGAGAGTTAGTTGTTTTGGGAGATGGGGTTACTGCTGGATATATTAATAATGATAAGTTAGACAAGCTCAATTTTGGAACCAACTATCGGGGCCAACGTTTTTATAGAACCGGAGATATTGTTCGGTTAGATACTGATGGAAATTTGATTTTTTATGGGAGAAAAGATGACCAAATTGAATTAAATGGAATTCGGGTTGAGTTAGGAGAAATTAATCATTATGTATCTCAGCTAAATGGCATCAACGAAAGTAAAACTATGCTGATTGATAAGACTTTAGTAACATTTTTTACTAGTAAAGCAACTAATATGCATTTAGACTCAGAATATTTTCGAAAAAAACTTAAATCAGAAATGCCTCTATATATGGTACCAAGGGTATTTATTAGGTTAGATACTTTCCCGCTCAATGGAAGTAATAAAGTTGACAAAAATAAACTAGAAGATACTTTTAAAAAATATAAAAATAAAAAAGTGAATTCTCAAAAAGTGAACACTAATATTGAAGAGAGACTTTTATCTTTTTTTCAAGAAAGCTTGAGTAAATCTCTAACTTTAGATGATGATCTGTTTGAAAGCGGAGCAGATTCTTTGAATATTGTATCATGCATTATCAAGTTAGAAGAATATTTAAAAGTATCAATTGATATAGATGATTTTTACTTATATAGAACACCTAGAAAAATTTTAAATCATCTTCTACAAAATAATATAAATAGTGAATCAATTGATGATATTGAAAAAAATGTAAACAAGGTATATTTACCAGTCTTGAATCAAAAAATTCAAACTACTAATGCTAGTTATACCCAACGCTTATATTTTTTTAAAAAGAAAAAAAATATATTAACATTTGATGTTAAATTGCCTAGAGATATATCTATTAATAGTATTTATCAAGCATTAAATAATGTAACTATGCTTAACCCGGTATTGCGGAGTTCTTTACAACAAAATGGAAAAGAATTGCAGTTTAATATTTATAAAACAATAAAGTTTGATTCAAGTTTAGTTTTTAATATGGCAAAAGAACATGAAATTTTAAATAAAATGCTCGAGATGGGATTTAAATCACGATACCAAAATGGACCATTAATTAACATGAGTATTTTTCAAAATAAGAAATCACGTAAAGTCATTTTTATAGTAGACCATTGTATATTTGATGCCTCAAGTGTTTCAATTTTTAAAGATGAGTTTATAAAGGCCTTGTTAGGAGGAGTAAATAAAAAAAGGGGAATAGACTATATAAAATACTATCACAAATTAGAAAATAGTAATTCTCTTGAAGAGATTGAAAAACACCCATATATTAAGGAAATTAGACAGGCTAATTTAGAGGAAAAGAATCTTTTAAGTAAAATTCCCAAGGGAATGAGCCATCTTGAAATCACGAACATTACAAATTATAAGAGAGATAAATTAAGTTATCTAATAAGTTACCTGTCAAGCAAACAATTGGCTAAATTAGGTAAAATTAATTCTGTAACAACAAATTTAATTTTAAACTTAAGAGAATATGATGCTTTTTCCATGAAAGATACAATTGGAGACGTTCATTCTACTATCCAGCTTATTTATAATGGTGAAAATTTACAAGATTATTGTGCTAAGGCTGATTATAATATTAAACATTATTTTATTGATGAACTATTCAGTCCTAGATCGGTAGTTTATAAAAATTATCCTTATCTATCAGTAAGACAAAAAGCAATTAGAAAAGTAATTGGTGAAGATATACCTATTAGTATTTCATTTATTGGTACGATATCACCTGAGCAAATGGAGCACTTTGAAGAATCTATTAGAATAATGCAAAAAGAACTAGCTAAAACGGCAGATTTATCGCGAATTTATGCTACGGCAGTTTTATGTGGAAATAAGTTACATATTTTTTATGATCATAAGGTATACCAAGATTTTCAAGTTCTTGATTTTAGTGAAATTAAATAATATTAGGAGAAAACACATTGAAAATTACAGTAGTAGGTGCTGGCTATGTAGGCTTATCTATGGCAACTCTGCTTGCTAAATATAATGAAGTAGCATTGTTAGACATTATTTCAGATAAAGTAGATATGATAAATAAAAGAGTATCACCTATCGAGGATCCAAAACTTAACGAGTATTTAAAATCAAAAAAGCTAAATCTAACTGCCACTTTAAACGCGAAAAAAGCATATTCTGATGCAAAATATATTATTATTGCGACACCTACATCATTTGATATCAAAAATAAGAAATTTAATGTATCTAGTGTAAGAAAAACAATAAAAGAAGCTATCGAAATTAATCCCAAAGCAATGATTATTATAAAATCGACGGTTCCCATTCATTTTACACAGAATATTAGAAGAGAATATAAAAGTGAAAATATTGTATTTAGTCCTGAATTTTTACGAGAAGGGAAAGCGTTAGAAGATCTTCTGCATCCTTCGCGTATTATTATTGGTGAACAATCACAGCGGGCACAGGCATTTGCTGAAGTTTTGGAAACAGCTTCAGATGAAGAGAAAATAACTAAATTATTTGTAAAGTCTTCAGAGGCAGAAGCTATAAAATTATTTTCTAATACATATTTAGCTATGCGAATTGCTTTTTTTAATGAATTAGATACGTATGCTTATGAAAATAATTTAAATACTAAACAAATCATCAATGGGGTATGTTTGGATAAACGAATCGGTAATTTTTATAACAATCCTTCTTTTGGTTATGGCGGTTATTGTTTGCCTAAAGATAGCAAGCAACTAGTAACTTCGTTTGGCAAAACACCTCATAGTCTTATAAGATCAGTAATTAAATCAAATGAAATCAGAAAACAATTTATCGCTAAGAAAATTAAAGATACAAATTCGGATGTAGTTGGAATTTATCGGCTAACTATGAAGAAAAACTCTGATAATTTTAGAAGTTCAGCGATTATGAAGGTAATTGAATATCTCAAGAAGCAAAAAATTCAGCTGATAATTTATGAGCCATTGATTCAGGAAAATTGTTTTAAAGGTATTAAAGTTTTAAATGACCTTGAATTATTTAAAACAAAATCTGATTTAATCGTTACTAATAGAAATGATAGTCAGTTAAATGACGTAAAACATAAGATATATACCCGAGATATTTATTTGCGTGATTAAAAATATAATTTGGAGGATATGATGAAAAAAAAAGAGCGCAATAACACTAATTTACTTGTTTCGAGTAAAACCATCTCTAAAATTGGAGACATGTTATTTGATTATGTAAATAATACATTTCTGGCAAATGCAAATTTGAAATCTATGCTATTAGTTGGAATTTATCAATCATCAGAAAATATAATAAGTATAATATTTAATCTATTCGGAGGTGTAATTGCTGATAATTTTAAAAGAAAGAAAATTCTTATTTTGACAGATTTTCTTAGTGGATGTGCATGTATCATGTTATCACTTATAAATAGTAATAAATGGTTAATATATTCAATCATTCTTGCTAACATGTTTCTTGCGCTTTTATCTGCATTTTCTAGTCCAGCGTATAAAGCTTTTACTAAAGAAATAGTTTTTGAGCAAAATATCTCAGAGATTAATTCTTATTTAGAATTAGCAAGTACAATAGTCAAAATAATTATCCCTCTTGTTTCGCTTGTTATTTATCGAATAATTGGAGTAAGAGGCTCATTATTATTAGATGGCATCTCATTCTTATTTTCTAGTTTAATTATTTTCTTTATAAAACCTGTAACAGCAGAAATAACTAAAAAAAATTTTTTCAATTTAAAAACCTTCTTATTGCAATTAAAAAGCGGTTTTAAATATTTAATTGCTGAAAAACAAATCTTTATTCTTATTATATTGTCTTCGGTTATAAATTTTATTCTTGCAGCATATAATCTAATACTTCCATATAGTAATGAAATGTTTTCTAAAATACATGGAGGAGTATATGGAACATTCTTGACTGCTGAAGCAATTGGAGGATTATTGGGAGCATTTTTTAGCAGTAAATTAAAAATGCAACTTTCTGCAAAAAAATTAATGATTTTCTTAGGATTATCTGGTCTTCCATTATGTATGATATCTTTCCTATATCAACTTAATAGCAATTTATTATTACTAAGTTTGTCGCCGGCTTTATTCAATTTGTTTTTAACAATATATAATATTCAATTCTTTTCGTTAATTCAAAAAGTTGTAGACACTAAATTTTTAGGAAGAATTTTTAGTATAATTTTTACTGTGGCTGTCTTATTTATGCCAATTGGAACCTGGGTATTTACTTTACTCTTAAAACCTAATTATGAATATAACTTTTTGCTTGTAGGGATATGTATTATACTTATTTCTCTAATATTTTTAAAAATATTGGAAAAATATAATAAAAATGCTTAGTTCCAAAAATATAGAGCTTTTTAATATCCTAAAGTATAAAAGATAGATAGAAACATGACGATGTTTTATCTATCTTTTTCTTATCTTTAAGTTAAAGCTGAGGCTTACAGCAGACTATTAAATGAGCCTTTTCTAAGAAAGGCTGCTGTCCAGATGATAGTTTAATATTTTTATAGCCATTAGCTAGTATCATTTGTACATAATGACACTAGCTCTTTTTATATAAAATATTGATATATCGCCATTTTCGTAAATATATAAAAAGTAATAGTGTTATAATTATAAAATATCATAAAATGATACTACAACTAAAATGAGGGTTGCTGATGCTGAGAGGAGCATTCTGTGGTCTTTAAAATTTATTTAGTTCAATAATTAATCATTTATGATATTTAAATACACTTAGCGACATGGAGATAAAATAGCATATGAGACAGATAGTTAAGCCAATCAAAGATTCTTGGGTCTTGCGCTCAGTTCAGGAATCTCTTTTAAAAGATTTCGATCTGGGATGCAGGAACTATACTATTTTCCAAACGGGTAAGGCTACCTTACTTAGAGTTAGTGACGTACTACGATTAAAGAAGTCCGATGTATATGATGAGCGGGGGCGCGTTAAGAAAAACGCCTATATAATAGATAAAAAAACTAAAAAGCCAAATACTTTATATCTTAATCCGATTAGACAAGATTTAGAAACTTACTATGATTGGCTAGAAAAGTGGCAAAAGGAAAATCCCACTCAAACTGTTTTTTACAGTCCATGGTTATTTCCTTCTTTTAAACGTCCTGAAAAACACATTGATGAGCGCCGCTACTACATGATTATGTATAAAGTAGGGAAGAAGCTAAATATCGATTATCTTGGTACTCACACTATGAGAAAGACCGGTGCCTATCGTGTTTATGAACAAACTAACCATAATATCGCCTTAGTAATGAAGTTGTTAAATCACTCATCTGAAGACATGACTCTAGCTTATTTAGGACTAGATCAAGAAACCCGTGAACACATTCTAGATACAATTGATTTTGGATAAACACTATAGCATATCTATATCTTAAGATAATTAGACTACATAGTCTTGTAGTACTGTTACTACAAGACTATTTTTGCTCTATATGGTATTAGTAAAAGTCTATTGGAAATATCAAAGTTAATTTAATACGGTCTAGTTTTCTACAATAAAAATACTGTAAACTGGATCTAAACTTAAATAAGAAAGGTTACCAGTTATGGATAAAAAATCACAATTTTTAGATAAATATTTTTTAGAAGTGAATTTATGTGGTACAAAATTTATAGATATGAAAGAATTCTATGCTCAACTTAATGAGTATAAAAATTATAGTGCAGAGAAAAAGAAACAGGTTAGATTATTTCTTTACAGTGCTTATTATGTTGATAAATATAGATTTGAATCGGCTAAGAACTGGAAAAAAATAAAAATTACTAATAAAAATACAAATCAGGATACATATTTCGATCTTGAAAAATATCTAACCCCAAAAGAGAGCTCTTCAATTAGACCAAAGGAAACTGATTATAATATTTCTATTAATGCTAATGGCAAAGAATTAAGTGTATGCTATTCACCTGAATTAAATAAAATCAACCTTCATATCATTGGAGAAAGACTTTACGATGCATATAGCCTTTTAGATTCAATACTAGCTGATCTTGAAGTAAAAGATGAAGAAGTTCAGAAATGGTCTACTACTATTGATCCAAGCGATGATGATTTTTCACAAAAAATAGATGTGAATAGCTTTTACGAGGATATAAAAATTGGATATACAAAGGTCGTTAAGGCTCAATATCCAAATATAGATAGAGATAAAGTTAATTGTATTTTAGAGCAATACAAAGAAGGACTTGATACAGTGATTTTCAATTTTAAAGTATTAAGTCATCTTAATATAAAACAAAATAATCAAATTGAAATCCTAAACCTTAGTATATGGGACATATTGATGAATAACGCCTATGCATCATATCTATCTGTATCTTGTCCTGTGGAATTAGACACTAAATACATAGGACAAGCTTTTGGAGATAATGGGAGTCGAAATATATATGACAGAATTGGGAAAGGGCATGAACACATTCAGAAATTAATAGCTACATGTCCTGATTCTAAAGAACTAGCACTCAATTTCTTTAGTCTTCACCCAAAAAGTGAAATGCTTGGACAAGCAAAAGATCCTAAGCTATTAGAATTTCTTAAAGCAATTAATGAAAACAAACAGGATGATACTACTCCATCTCAATATGTTAATCTAACCGAATTAGGATTAATTACATACTTTAAGCCTAGTGACAATATCGCACTTAAGAGTAGAACATTCAATGCTCCTAATGATGATTTAAAAACAATTAATGAAATCAATTCTAAGTATAGTGGAATTATTATCTCTATGTATCTGAATGATGACAATATTAAAATATTTTCTGAGCAACGCCCTTTAAGTGAAGCATTTATCCCTACAAAATCTAGAATCCAGTATAAGTTTGATTCCAATCTTTCCTCGCTGATTCCATTGATTAAGCAATACAGAGAAATTTGATAAAAGCTCCCAGTAGTGGAGGGCTTGGCTACTTCGAGACGGTACGAAAGACGGCTTTAGCCGGCTGCAGCGTCGAGAATAGACTTGCCCGCAACGGATGGGAGCTTTTATCAAATTTTAGAACAATAGGATAATCTAGTATAGTAGTGCTAGCATTATTTTATCTTATTATCTCTTTACTACTTAAGCTTTCATTAAGTACAAGCTAACCAGCTTATGCAACAGTTATCGGAACTAATACAGGTAATTATAAAAAGCTCTTCAAAATGAAGAGCTTTTTATTTGCTCAAGAGTCCTTTATGAAAAAAATATTTTAAATTGCTTTTATTACAAAAATAAATGTTTGTCAAACAAATTAAATTATGTACTGGTAGAAAGAGGTAATCTTATAAAAGAAAAGAAGGTGAATATCTTGATATGACAACAACTACATTTGAAGAAAATCTATTGATATATCTAACGCAACATGAAAAATTCCAATTATCATCACTTGCTACTCAGACTAGTATCTCTAGACAAACTTTTTATAACATTTTAAATAAAAAACATCAAATTAAGCTTTCATCTGCTATTAAAATAGCACAAGCATTGAATATTGATTTTATCAAGATGAACGAACCCGAAATATTCAATGATGCACATGAAAACGTGTCGCCTTTTGATAAATCGATAAATGCACCAGATATTCTTTTAATATTTACGCAAAATATAAAAAGAACTCTTAGTGCAAATAGTAAATTTCAGCTTGCTTTATCGACAGTTCCCGGTATTTCCACTGCTGAAATTAGCAATGTGCTTAATAGAAAAGTTGATGATCCCTTACTTATAACACTGGAAACTATTTCTTTTCAAAGTGGTTTTAATTCATTAGCGGAAACTTTTAAACGGAGGTAAAAATGCTTTTTAAACCCTATCGTGACGAATATGATCGTATTAACTCACTTAAACCATTTATATCTAACGATTATTCTATAATTCGTTTAACCAAAACGATGATTAGTAAAAATAATATTGACGCTAATTACTTTCTTCGTTCTTTATTAAAAAACAAGAAAGTTGTAGATTATGACAATTTACAAAATGGTGGGAAAAATGGTCTTAAATATCCCGTAATTATGTATTCTAAGAACCAGAAAATTGAAACTACTATCAACTTTTACAAGGTTACAGGTAAAAGAAGTGATCCAAGATTTGGACTTTATCATATTAATAATTTGAAACAAAGGAATATTCTTGGAATAGGTGATCTATTAGTATTAGTTCCAATGAGTAAAAACCAAAAAATTGTCATCTATATTTTTAATGCTTCATTTGATTTACCTGATCAAGACACACTTTCCCATTTATTTGATTTAACCCCATCACAGAAATTACTTCAGCAAATTTTTCCAAAGATTAAAAAAATAGCCCAACAGGGCTATCATCCTAATAGTAAAGGTGTCGGTAAAATCTCTCCTAAAGATGCTGGCGATACTTTAGAATCACTATTAAATATAGAAACAAATAATCGAAAAAACGCTGATATTAATGGTCTTATAGAATTAAAATCAAAAAAAAGTACGGGTCTGGAAACATTATTTACACTAAGACCTAATTTTGATGGCACACCTGTTGCCAAAATCGAACCCAATGACCGCAGTCGCGTTTCTGCTTACACTAGACTTTATGGATATCACTCCAATAAACACCCTAATTCTAAATCTTTGTATGTAACAATTAAAAGTAAACCTAATCCTCAGGGATTATATTTAAAAGTAAATGAATCAAATGAAACAGTAGAATTACGAAAATCTTCAGAAAATAAAGACATTTTAACGGCTTATTGGAGCTTTGACACTTTAGAAAAACAGTTAAAGCTTAAACATCCAATGACTCTTTGGTTTGACGTAAAATCTAGAATGACTAATAATATAGGAGAATTTTTATATCCAAGTGTACAAATTACACAGGTTCCTAGTTTTGAAACGTTTATTTCTCTAATTAAATCAGACCTTATTTCATATGATTGGCGAGGATACACTTCTCTTTCGGGAAAATATATTGGTAAAAATCATGGTAATGCATGGAGAATTGAAAAGAATAGTATTCCGTTGCTATTTGGTAGTTCTGAAACAATTAATCTATTAAATTAGGTTCCAAACTATTTTTTTGAATTGCAAATAATACTTCTTGAGCAATTGCTTTTGCTAATAACGGCGGTACAGCATTACCCACTTGTGTATATTGAGGCACTTCTTGCTTTCGTTTAGTTCCACCAGTTGTTCGTTTACCAATGAATTCAAAACTATCATCAAATGATTGTATTCGCGCCATTTCTCTAACTGTAAGCACTCTATCAAAATATGGATTAATAAAATCATCTGGTAAAGTAACCATAGTAGGAGACACCGATTTAGAGTCTAATCGTGAACGAATACCTTTTTTAGTAAACAAAGCTTCTCCATCCTTCTCGTCAATTTTCCCTTTTTTCATTTTTTGATTATATGAAACACTCAGCTCTTCGAGTCTACTTATTTCACTAAATCTTTCCCACAGTAATTTTGTATTTTCTATATTAGTTTGCAATCTTTTGGCTAATTTATTAATGTGAAGATCATATTCTCGCTTTTTATGTGTAGCAGCGGCTAATGCAATATTTGCTAAAATTTTATTTACAAAAGTAAAGTGTTTTAAAATTTCATCAACATTTTCAACATTTTCTTTCAGCAATATCGTTTTAAAGTTATTAAACATACTTTGCTTATTGAGAGTAAATAAACTATTCCAAAATAAAGCAGGTGCAGTTTCTAACAAATCAATTCCCTTGTTTTGTAATCTAGAAATTGCATTTTTTTTATTTTCTCCTTCTTTATATAAAGAAAATCTCTCTTTAATTACCTCATCATGATGAGGTAATTCCATGTTTGTGATTTTTTCTCTTTTAATAGGAAGACCCGTTTTATAGCTAGGAGTTCTTCCAATTATAGATACTTTGGAATACTCTGTGGAATAAGTTTTTCCATCATATAAATCTCCCAATGCATCATATACTGATACTCTCTTATTAGTTGGCTTAGGGTATTTTAAAGGAGCAACATCATTTCGATAAGCTAAAAAAACTACTCTGTTTCGACGCTGAGGCACTCCAAAATCTGCAGCATTTAATACTTGTACATCAAGAAGATTATAACCTAGACCTTCCAACTCATGTTTTAAAATATCTTTTACTAAGTTTTGTCCTAAGTATTTCGAATTGCTCAACACGCTTGGAAAATCAAGCATATACATATCTAGTATGCCAGTAACGTTTTCCATAACTACATATTTAGGCTTAATATCTCTGATCAGACGTAAATATTCATGAAAAAGCATATTTCTTGGATCACTTGCATCACGCTTTCCTAAACGACTAAACCCTTGACAAGGGGGACCACCAAAAAATGCATCTATATTACCTTTTTCAAAAATATGTCCATATTTTAGTTTATTAACTTCATCTAATATTTTTTGTGCGCTCAAATTTCTAATATCTGCTAATTCAAAATGAGTATCTTTTCCTTCAACCATTCCAAGCTGTGTGTGACGATTTACATAAGTAGCTTTAACCATATCACTTTTATCACTTGAAAAAATAATATCAAACCCAGCCTGAATTATCCCTTCACTAAAACCACCTGCACCACAAAACAAATCTACTGCATATGGCATATTGATCACCTCATTCATAAGACAAAAGTATAACAGATAATCGTCTTAAAGTCCAGGGTAAGGTAAAGGTAGATATAACTTAGCTTGTGTATACAGAGAATAAATACATAAAATTTTGCTCTCTAACTCTTCTCAGCTTCTATCAAGTCTATTCCCGATACTTCAGCTAGCTAAAGCCATTTCTTCCATTTTCCGTCTCGGAATAGCCAAGTCCTCCACCACTGAGAGCCTTTATCAATTTCTAAAATAATTTAGTGTAGTAGTGCTAGCATCATTTTATTCCATTGGTAGTTTTCTTGTAAAATTAGACAATTATATTACTTATGATGAAGCGAATGAATTAAATAAGTTAGTTACGCAGGCTAAGAAAAAAACTTAGTCCTAATTAATCATGAATATGTAGAAACGACAAATCTAATCCAAGGATTTGTCGTTTTTTTGCTTACTTTTGCATTTTACGTAAAAAACTATTATTTCGAGATAATAAATGAAATGTCAAAAAAAAGGCAGTGACGATCATGACAATTACTATTACTTTGACACCATACATTGTTATTATAATAGTATTGATCTTGCTACATCATCATTAAGGACTATTAATTAAGAATAAAAAGCCCATCCGCTGCGGGCAAGTCTATCCTCGACGCTTCAGCCGGCTAAAGCCGTCTGCCGTATCGTCTCGGAATAGCCAAGCCCTACGCTACTGGGCTTTTTATTCTTTTATCGAAGATAAATTCTGAGTAATTTTAACTTTCTGGCTTACTTTACATTCGGTTAACAACGTAAGTACTTCAAAAATTACCAGAGTAACAAGCGCATATGTAATATTAGTAACACCAGAAATAGTAGTTAAAATAGTGGTTATTAATGGCGCCGACGCAATTAAAATGGTATTTAACAAACCAACTGTAGACGCCAATATTTTGTGTTCAACTGAAGATACGAGCCACTGCGTCAATTTAATAGAAGTAGCACTAGCTGTTAAGGCCAATAAAAAGTACAAACCTAAAATCAGATAAATGTTGGCCACAAAAATTGAGAATGTGGTTAATAATGAGATTACCGTTGCTACAATTGTCATGGAAAAAATAGTAAGCTTCTTAAATATTTGTGTGCCAAACATACTTCCTAAAGCAGCTCCACCGCCTACTACCACTCCCATTAGAGCGATAGTAAAACTATATCTGGAAATTACCATTGTTGCCTTATGTCCAGCGATCATAATTGGAATTAATGCTCCTATTGAACTTAATGCACCATTAAGGACAGCAACAACCAACACCACTTCAAAAAGTCCTGCTTGTTTCTTAACTTGCTTGAACGATGTCTTCATCGTTATAAAAAATGGTTGAGTATTAACTTCTTGATTCTTAACTACTTCACCTTGCTTACTATACTTTAATCCTACACTCGCAAATAAAAGTCCAGCTAACAAGAATGACAGTGCATTAACAAACGCTAAAGATGAATACGACATTATTAGCAACAATGCAGAACCTACAAATTGAGCAACAATATTAATAACTTGGTTAACCCCATTAGTAAATCCTTCTGCTTCACCAAAATGGTCTTCTCCAACTAAATCAACAATTAAAGGTGAAACTAATCCACTAGAATAAGAACCAAATGTATCGGAAATCAAGTTAATAACTACAACCATAATTACTAGATTCCACTGATTTATCCGACTGATAAATAAAAATCCTACTAAACCATATAAAATGCACCGAGCAAGTGCTGTCAAAAAGATATTTCTAAACTTTTTTTGAGTTTTATCTGCAAAATACCCACCAAAAATCGTAAACAATTTAGGTACTGATTCAGAAATAGCAATTAACGACAGAGCTAAAGAATAATTTTCTAACTTACTTGCATAAGTCATAAATACTAAATAAAACAGGATATCACCGGCGCTAGATAAGAAGCTGGCAATTGAGAAACGACGATAATTTTTATTAGTTAAGAAAATGTTCATATTTTTCACCTCGCACATGATTAATTACATTTATCTTATCAGGGGCAAATTAGATATAGTAAAATAAGTCATATATGACTTAAAAGCGGAAAGAGACAAAAAAATATGGAAATTGGAGACCTTTTGAAAGAGTACCGTTTAAAACAAGGTAAAAGTCAGAGAAAGTTTATCGGTACAATAGTTACACAATCCTATTATTCAAAAGTGGAAAAGAATAATACTCAACTTACGGCTAACAACTTAATAGATTTGCTTCACTACAATGAAATTTCTGTTCAAAAATTTTTTAGTAAATTTGACGAAGAAAATTCCGACTTACATCATCAAATAAAAGATATTGAGGATATGATAATTGAAGCTTACTATACCAACAATATTGATAAAATGAATAAGGTTAAAAAACTAATTTATAGTAGTAAGTTGGACAAATATGACCAAAAAAGCAAAATCTTACTGATTGATGGCTTTTTAGCATTAATGGATCCAAGCCTGAATAATAAAGAGTTAATATCATCTATCAAAAATAAAATGTTTGATATTCCTTCTTTTTCTCAAGAGAAACTAATGCTTTACTGCAATTTTATGCGTTTTTATAGTCTCGAAGACAATGAAGTAATCACCCAAACGATTTTAAGACAATATCAAGATACTAAAAATAGCGATATTCAAGAGCTAATTTTAGCTATAGTATGTAACATCATGATTCTTTCTATTGAAAATAATGATTTTAACAATATCTCTTATTTTACTAATAGCATTAACGCATTTAAAACAACTCCTAAGTTACTTTTCTATAAGTTGGACATTGACTTTTTTTATAATCTGATTGAAGCGAAAAAAGGGGACACGAGTAAGCTAAAAAGATCTCAAGAAATAATAGATATTATAGCCAGAGCAGGTATGTCAGAGTATAGTCAAGAACTACAAAAATTCATTAAAGATAATTTTTTGAGTCAAATATGACTAATTAAATCTTTTATAAATGAGCTAAATATAATTAGTAACATAAATATTAAACAAAGGAAGGAGAAACATTATGAATCCAGAAGACGTAATTATCATTATTCTTAAGGGTTAATCAATCCTTACGTACAACCACAAAACAGATCATTAGTAGTGAACGAGGAAAATTATTATGAAAAAACTGGCGAAATTAACCACTCAAGCAGCAGTAGCCGTATCACTATTATCAGTAGTTGCTCCTACATTTACATCTGCTGTACAAGCTTCAAGTGTGGAATCTTCACTTACAAAACGTGGAGGAGCATCAACATATGATAATACATGGGAAGACCAACAAGTTTATGATTTATATTCAAAGTTATCATTAGAAAAGAGATTTGAATTTGATGCATTAACAAAAAATTCATCTCTTAAGGCTAGCGACAAATTAGAATTATTGCAAGCTTACTTTGAAGAGAATAAATCGGCATCTGAATATACAAAAGAAGGTAAAGATACTCCTCAATGGAAAGCCGCTGCTGTTAAAAAAGTAGTACAAGGTCTTCTCAAAGTAGCAGGCGGCTTCATTGATAAAAAAGGAGCAGCTGCAGTCTCTGACTATTTATTTGGATGGGAAGGAAATTTAGAAAGAGGAATTTCAAACGCACTAGTATATCGTTGTCATTTAAACAGAAATACTGCAAACTGGATTGCTAAAACAGTAATGTTTGTTGTTTTCTAATTAGGTGATGATGAATTATGAAAAAGCTACTACTAGTTTTTGAAATAGTATTAGGATTAATTCCTTTTCTTCCTATACTTTCAGATACTATTCTCAAAACGAATATCCATACTTCAATTATAAATGTGACAATGCAGTGGCCACTGTGGGTTAAGCTTCCGCTTTTACTCATTTGTATTTTGTTGTATCTGTATTTTTGGCACACAATTTTTAAAGAAATTAAAAAGGTTCTACGATAATTTAAAGATATACGTAGCTCTCTCTAACTCCCCTCCGCTTCGGGCAAGTCTATCCTCGACGCTCCAGCCGGCTAAAGCCGTCTTCCGTACCGTCTCGGAGTAGCCAAGCCTTACGCTACTGGGCTTTAGAGAGAAAAACAAAAAGCAGTTTTCGAACTGCTTTTTTAGTATATTTAAATTAAATAGATGCAGACGATACATTAGGATCGTGCAAAAAATGAGTGTTAGATACTACAACCGTATGATGATACTTAACTTGTTTAGTCACTTCATCTATGGACTTAGACACTTGTAATCTACCTTGACACAAAACCTGTCGTCCTTTATCGCAATGTTTATAAATTGCACTAGCTAGCTTATCAAAAGCCAAGCAGCGAATGTAATCAGCTTCTTTTCGATTATCCTGTCTAGGGACTGCTACTGTAAACCATGTATAATTACGGCCATTTGCAGACTTTTTAAGTTCAGGTGTGTTAGTTAATCTTCCTAATAAATTAATATCGTTCATCTCTATTCTCCTAATTTAAATTCTTTCTATTCACTTAAAATATCAAATTCAATATATTAATCATTACTGTCTGAAAGGTGCATGATTGCAGAAGTTAGACTGTCCAATTTACTTTCAATACGAATGATTAGAACTAATGCAATTACTACCCCAGACGCTTGTTCTAATACGTATCTAATGATTTCTTGCGTCATAGTCAAATCATTATCCTTCCTATAACAAAAAAGGGAAGGCAACGAGGCCTTCCCTTAGTCAACTAAACTATTACTCAGCGTCAAAAATAGGTGTACTTTGAGTTTCGTAGTATTTAGCCCCAACAATAGTTGCATAAGGGTTAATTTCTGCGTTATCGAAAATGTTAGCATCAATAATCTTTTGCATTGCAGCCTTAGCAGTGTCTGCATCGACACTTTTAGGATTATGCAAAGTAATTACTGAAGTTTTGCCTTTAGAATTATTGAAAATTAACTTTAAAACTTTGTTCATTTACATTCTCCTCCTGTAAATTATTCGCCGTCAGCGTCAATAATATTTGTGTCAGAAACTTGAGTACCAACAACAGTACCGTTTACTAGTGAGCCTAAAGCCTGAGCTACGGTATAAATGTTTTCGTAGCTTGCATCTTGCTTAACGTGAGCTAAACTAAAAGACTTTTTCTTTTCTTCACCATCAACCATGTAGCTAACAGTCATTTTTCTACCAGTAAATGCAGATAAAATCTTCATTTATCAAATATCTCCTTTTGTGTTTTTTAGAATATAGATATAGAACTAAAATAAAATGACTTGCGAAAACATCAAAAAAAGCAATGATGCTTCCTCGACAGTTTTTCCTCGATCGATACATCATTGCTTAATTACTTTTCTTAAATTATTTATGTCTTTCTTGATGTAGATAAAATTATAGCACGATATTTTCCCCTTGTATAGGCTTTTTTGAAATTTTATTTTTTATTTTATAGTGCTAGAACGTTTTAGTCTAAAGACTAAATAGTCTTAACACTCTAGAATATTTTTTATTTAACTTTCTATCTAAAACTCACTAAATAATTTCATCTAAATACTCACTCTAAGAAAGTCTTTTCTATGTTGGGCCAAATAGTTTGATTTTCTGATTTTCAACACTCCATAGTTCTTTTATCTTAATATTCTGTAGTGCTAAGACTATAGAATATTGCAAAAGAAAGTTTTCTAGTTCATAATATTCTTATAGAAAATTGAATCTATTGCGAGGTGCTAAAATGACAAAGATTATAACCTTTGGTAACTTCAAGGGTGGGGTTGGTAAAACAACAAACGCAACTCAAGTTGCTTATGAATTATCAAAAAGAGGAGCAAATACTCTCCTTTTAGATTTAGATCCGCAAGCAAATGACACAAACATTATGCTTAAAACTAAAGCAAACCTAACGGATAAAATCGATCAATTTGATTCATCCTTAATGGCTGCTATCCAAAACAAGGATTTATCAAAGGCCTTAGTTAATATTACAAGTAATTTAGACTTGATAGGATCATCGGCAGATTTTTCCTTATTTCCACGAGTAATGGAAAAACAATTTTCAAAGTATATTGATCGGGTCAAATATTTGAATGAATTACTATCTCCAATTACTAAAAATTATGATTATGTGATTATTGATGTCCCGCCTACGATTAGTTTAATTACTGACGCTGCTCTTTATGCCAGCGATTGGTGCGTAATTGTCATGCAAACACAACAACAAGCTTTAGATGGGGCTAGTGCATTTATTCAATATATGCAGCAAGAAGTAATCGATACCTATAAAGCACCTAGTTTGGACTTAGTAGGAATTTTACCTGTACTAATCCAACCCGGAGCTCCTGTCGATAATTTGACCTTGCAAAACGCGCAAGAAGAGTTTGGCCAAGACAATATTTTGCCAACTTCAATTCATCAAATGCAGCGTTTAAAGCGCTATGGGGTAACCGGGATTACCAATGATAGTCGCTATGATGAAAAGGTATTTGAAGTTTATAAGCAAGTTGTAAATGATATTTTGAATAGGATTGAAGCAAATGAGTAATTTAATTAATAGTAACAAGCGTAAAATTAACGTAAAGCCAAAGCATGAAGTTTCAATTAATGAAATTGAGGGTAATGACAATAAGAAGACGTTTAACGTAAATATCAAAATTGATAATACAGTTAGAAATAGTCTGATAGCAATTTCTAATTTAGGAGTTGCTCCAAATCAAAAAGAAGCTGTTGCATATTTAGTTCAACAATTCCGTGATAATTTAGATCCAGACAATCAACGCTTATTTGATTTACAAGTTGATGTATTAAATAAAAAAGATGCTAAATTACATGAAAGTAATTAGCATCTTGTAGTGCTGTAGTATTAAGACTGGAGAACAATTAAATAAGTTAGTAGTACCACTACTTTATCTTTGAAGCCCCATTTTGGGGCTTTTTATTTATGCAATCACAGTAAGTTTAAGAGGTGTATACAATTATTATAAAAACTAAAGTACGACATGCTAGTTTAAAATTTTTTACTTCGTAATTTAAAATGAAACTATAATCAAAATTCTAGTAATAAGAATGGATTTTGAATTTTACACAAAATTTTTATAATTAGCTGTAATAGAATAAATTGAATTATTCAAGTGATTATGAAAGAGAGGGAAATACAATGGGTAATTTAGATCACCTTAAGTTATTAAGAACAGATATGGAAGCTAAGGGGTGGACTATTTCTAGTTTTATTTTTGTCTATAAAAATATTAAATATGTTGTTCTCGTTAAACTATTTGTAGGTCCAATAAAAAAAGTTAATCCATATGCATTGGTTCAATTGGAGTTTATGAAATACAACAATATCCAAGATAATTATGTAGTAGAAGCTCATAGTAATAGTATCCTTGATGATATTAAATCTATTAGAAAATATTTTGGAATTGCCTACGGGCCAAATATGGGACAATTGATGGGGCAATTTGCTCAAACTCTTAATAGGGTAGTTCCTACTCAAGTTCCAAATCAAAATAGCTATGATAAAACCCAACTTGAATGTTTAAACTCTTCTTTAAGCCGATCTGATTCAGAAGATCCGACTAAAATTTATTGCTACGGTACAATAATGAATCCAGTGGGGAAACAACGATCACCATTTAATTCAGATAAAACTAAATTAAACAGACCTGTATTATTTAAAGAATTGGGAGTCGATCCTAGACGTAGTTTTTGTTATTCAAATGATCCTCAAAAAGAAAGATCTGATGCTGAGATTATTGCAAATATAAATAAACAATAGTCGTTTTGAGATTAAGAAATGCTTACATTGCATAATGTAACTTCTTAGTCTCTTTTTTATGAATAAAGAAATTAATACTTAATTACAATAATTCAAGTTTTGAACAATTTATGTTCTAGATTTATTTTTTTCTTTGAAAATGACATTCCTTTAATACCTTTAATACTAATATACCTTTATATATAACCCTTTAATTACCTTTAATTACCTTTAGTGCATTCGTGAGCCCTTGAGCCATCTGCATTTGCGCTATATAAGGAACACCCAAAAGGGAGAAAGGAACACCAAAAAGGGAATAAGGAACACCCAAAAGGGAGTAAAAACACTAAAAGGAACACCAAAAGGGGAGATTTATTGAACACCAAAAGGGGAGGTTTATAACACCCAAAAGGGAGTGGATAACTTTTTAAAGTTAAAAGAAACACCAAAAAGGGAGTATAGATTCTGCCTTAAAGTAATAAGGAACACCCAAAAGGGAGTGGATAACTTATTTAAGGTTAAAAGCACTATATGTATGTGGCTAAGCTTAACTTAATACAAAATATAGTAAAAATACCCACTAAAGAACACCAAAAAGGGAAAATAAAAATTATCTTCTTTATTTAGAACACCAAATTGCATTGATATGGTGTTTCTTTTATAATTAATAAAAAAGATAATTAGGATGGTTTGTGATGTCTGAAGAACTTAATCTCATTGAAATTAGTGACGAAGATCAAAATAAGAAATTGAGTACCATCGTCAAGATGGATAATGATCTGCTAGTAAAAGGATTTCCTAATTTTTCCAAAAAGTGGACGCCCTTTGATATTGATTGGTGGAATATCATCGATTCTCAGGTCTTAGATCAAAAAGATAATCTAATCAAAATTCCAATTTCTAAAGTAAAAGAATTAATGTATTTTAGAAAACATATAACAAATGATGAATTTATCAAAAAATCGAATGATACATTGAAGAAATTTATGACTATTCAGGCCAGCTTGGAACAAGAAGATGGGGACAAAAAGATATATATGAACGTTAATATCTTTAGCCAGTCTTATATCGATACTGATTACAATGCTTGGATTAGAGTTTCGCCGCAAGCAACAAAGTATTTCAATAATTTGTCGCAATGGACGAGATTTGCATTAGAACAAGCAACTCGACTTCATACCTCATATTCAAAGAAGCTGTTTATGTATTTAAAACAATGGCGTACGGTAGGTAAAAAGACCTTTACCTTAGAGGAATTTAGAAATGCCCTTGATGTGCCTAAGAGCTATCGTCCCGGAAGTATTGACCAAAAAATACTCAATCCGACAGCAGAGTATTTAGCTCCGTACTTTATGAATTTTCGAATTACTAAGAATTATTCTAAGGGAATTCGAGGAAGAAAATTAATTGGCTATACTTTTACCTTTAGACCTGAATCTAAAACGCAAAAAGATGTGGGCTATAATAAGCGAATTGAAGAAACTACTCATCTGTATTCAATTATGACCAATACGTACTTAAATACAGAACAGAAATTTCGTGCCATAGATCGTTATCGTGGATTAAAATTAGGAACTACTAAAAAGTATTATGAATCAGCACACCCACAAACCGTATTTTTAGACCCTAAGAGCGATCATAGGATAAAACGGGGAATAACCCATAGATCAGATTTATACGGCTTATCAGGTTATAAAATCGCAGATTTGGAAGCAATTATTTTAACTTACGAGGACTTGCTCAAAAATGGAAAACTAAAAGAGTGGGACCTGCAAGATTTAGCAATTATTGAACGAGCATGTTTTGATAAACAAATAAAATTAGCTGCTAAAACAGAACATTCAGATAAACCTTACATCCCGCATCGTAAGGTATTAATTAATCCGCTGGTAATACAGTTAATTGATAGTCATCGTTTAGATGATTACAAGTCTGAATCAATTGACTTAGAAATAAATAGATTAGTCCGAGAAAACTTTGGAAAATATAAGCAAAAAGAAGATAAGCGACCATACGAATTAAAATTTGATTTTGACTAGTCTTATTATTCCGTAGTGCTAAGACTCATTAGGTTTTGGATTATAGGATAAAGTAGTGTAATTAAAAACGACCAAGTAAACTGATACAATCCCACTAAAAAGGTGGACTATTGAAATACATAAAGTATTCAATTATTCTTGGAGGTGGGATTTTTCTATGTCCATAAAAAGCAATATGGCAAGCTTCATAGCCGAGAAGAGGAAAAATACAAAAATTTGGCAGTATTCTAGCAACAAAGTATGATTAAAGATATAAAGTAGTTCTAAAATTCTAGAATAATATAGTACTAATACTATTTAGCGTAAAGATAGTAATATCCTATAAAATTGAATGCAAAAAATCCAACTACGTATCATAGTTAAGTAAATAGCTTAAATATATAAATTATTAGAAAAATCAGGTCATAATTAGGCGACCTGATTTTTCTTTGAATCGTTTTCATGGATTATGATAAATATAATTAGTCAATACTTGCTTTAAGTACAATAAAAAACCGCAATACTATAAGTCTAAAAAAGCTATATAGAAGTAAAAGATTAAAGAAGATGTAGAGGAAAAATATTTAATTTTATCAATGTTCGGTGTATACTCAAATTCAATAAATTTTATAATTTTATTGATACTTAAAAATTGGGTTTGTGAGGTTAATATTTTGAAAATAGGAGAAGCTTTACGAAAAATTCGTACAGACTTAGGATTATCGCAAGCTAAAATGTGTGAGGGCATAGTGCAAAGACCATTTTATTCTTTAGTAGAAAGTGGAAAAAGTGGTATTAGTGCTGAAAGCCTAATTATGATCTTAGTTTCACATAAGATAGATATCAATTATTTTTATAATTTGGTTTATAAAAGCTATATGTCAAAAGAGGAAAAGATAAATGAAGAATTACAGGAAGAAATGGAATATGCCGTACATTCAAAAAATTATAGTTTATTAGAATATGACTGTAATAAGGTCCTATCTTTTTCGGATAATACGATATTAAAAATTAGAACTATTGTTACGAAAGCATATTTTAAAGGGAAACTAGGGGAAATTGATGAAAGTGTTAAAAAAAGAATCTGTATGGAATTTGATAAAGAAGAAAAATGGATAGATAAGCCAGAATATATTCGATTGTTAGCTAATACAATGCCAATATTAGAAATTGAGATGATAGATTCTTTAATAATGCAATTGCTTAGATCAATTGATAAAAAAGAATTTATTTCAGAGCTTATGACAGAAAGATATTTACGAATTCTTGAAAATTATTTGGTGACTTGTTTTGATAGAGATGTTTATTTAAAAGAAAAATATTCTACACATATTTATAACGTAATTAAATATGTACTGAATGCTAGTGAATCTTTTCATTTCGTTATTTACAAGTTACATGCACGTTATATGTATGCGCTTTTTCATAATGATGAAGAGGAAAGACAAGATATAGTAAGATTCTTGAAAAAGTATGGATATGGAAATGTTATAAAGAGTTGGCCAAAAGCTGAAGTGTAATAAATAGCTTACAAAAAAGAATTTATTGCAGTAAGTTATGTTACGTTATATGTATCATAATAAAGAAAGAAGGGAGAATAAATGACCTGGTGGGAATTACCTGTTATCCTTGGCAAATAATTTAAATGAATTGTGTAGGTAGATATATAGTTTAATAAACAAGATATTTGTTTAAAGCAAAGAATATCTAGGAAAAAGTAGAAAACGCTATCAAATCTTAGTGATAAGATTTGATAGCGTTTTTATCTTTAGTAGAAGTTTGAAAAAATGGAAGACTCTGTAATAAATATAATACCAAAAATAAGAATGTTACAAATCATAAGATATAATTCATTGAAATTATATCTTATAAAGCTGCTGATTAAATTTAAAAAGAGTGAATGAATATGAATAGTAAGCTAATAATAAATTTAGATGAAATAAGTAGTAATACTGATGTTTCCATTTCAAAGTTAGTTTCATGGGGGATCAAACACTGTGAAATTAGAGTAATAAATGGTAAGAATATTTCTTATTTAACTGAAAAAGAATGTTTAGAATTAAAATTCCGCTTAGAAAATGCTGGATTACAGCCATATTTAATTACTAGCCCAATTTTTAAGTGGAATTTTTGTAATGGTAGTAGAATTTCAAACTTAAATAAGATTGATACTTTTGGAGTCTCACCTTGTTTAACCTACAGTGAGAAGAAACATGTAATAGAAAATGTAATAAATAATGACAAAATATTGAACACTAAAAAAATAAGAATATTTTCAGGGACGAATTGTACCTTGAAAGAATTTTTACAAAGTAATGAATTAAAAAATTTAATTTCTATGTATTCTGATTATTACTTTTTAATTGAAAATGAAAAATCATGTGCTCTGAAGACCTTATCAGATTTTATTACATGTAAGAACTTTATTGAACAAAACAATATAAAAAATCTAGGTTTTTTATTAGATATAGGAAATATAAGTTTATGTGATAAAGAGTTTAACATACAAGATATTTCTAATATAAAAAACTACGTACAACATATACAGCTTAAAAACTTTCAGATAAAAAATAATGCAGTAAAATTTACATCTTTAGAGGAAGGAATAATTGAATATCATTATATTTTGCAAGAAATCAAAAAAATATGGTTGCAACGAAATATAAATATTGGAATAGAAACAGATATTTGGAATTCAACACTACGTTATAGATCAATAAAAGAATCTGTTAGGTATTTAAAAAATTATTTAAAGGAAAAATAAATGGATAATGAGGTTTTAGTAATTGGGTTTGGCAAAATTGGACAAATAAAGGCTAAAAAATGGAAAGAGCTTAATTGTAGGGTTTTTATTTATGATAAAAATCCTATGGCTCTAACTTTAGCCAAAGATTGTGGATATGAAATAGCTCAGAAGTTAGATATAGTAGTTGACTATATAGATATATGTGTACCAACAGCTCATCATATGGATTATATTCTTAACCCAGATTTAAAAGCTTATAAAAATATAATTGTTGAAAAACCGATTGTTTCAGGAATGAATGAACTAAACCAATTAATAGATTTAAAAACTAAGTTTCCTGAAAAGATTAAAAAAATAATTTTAAGCGAACAATACTATTACTCACAAGTATTGAAGAAAATCAAAACGAATATACAAGGAGAGAAAATCAAATCTTTAAGTATAAAAATGAATAAAAATCGTAGTGAGGATAATAAAAAAGGTAGGTTTTTAGATATGAATTTAAGAGCCTATGGAATTGAATTACCACATATTTTTGCAATTGCTGACTTTTTGGGGATTGATATTTGTAATACAAATTTTGATCATTCAAATATTTTATTTGTCAATCCTACAGCAACTACTACAGGATGTTTGCTTGCCGGAAATTGTAATGGAACTAAAATTGTATTTCAAAGTTTCTTAGGCGGAAAAAAATATGATATAGATGGCCAATATAAGCATAATAATTTAGTAGAAAGAGAGTTATCTATAACAACAAATCAAAATATATATAAAATCTATTTTGATCCAGTTCAAGGTATCCAAAGATACGCTGCCTTGTTAATAACTAACAAGAAAAGAACAATAATACAAGACGATATGATTAAAAATATGTTTTTGAATATTATGAAGGGTCAACCTATTAGTAGTAATAATATAGAAAAAGGAGACTGTAAAATAGTTTGTGTAAGGATGAATGATTCCTTAAATTTATTTCTTTAAACATTAGAAAAAGGAGTTCCTTTCTCGTATGATTGGTTTGAACAAAAAAACACATACAGAAA
>Ga0079226_10000390_pt1 | contig 30348 bp, 34 predicted proteins | sample Poulit2014_FD_76345 | JGI IMG/M metagenome (GOLD analysis project Ga0079226, IMG submission 76345) | Agricultural soil microbial communities from Georgia to study Nitrogen management - Poultry litter 2014 | ecosystem: Environmental > Terrestrial > Soil > Agricultural land | place: USA: Georgia...
ATAAAATTTACATTGCATTAACATTTTACCAATACATTATACATTTTTTATGACGTAGTGGCAATTGAATAATTTTATTCATGTATAACAAAATTGTTATATTGAATACATTTTAAATTTCCTTAAAATTTCTAACTATTATAATTTAAATGTCGTTTGAGTTTGAGTATGATAGGCATAATACGTCTTTTTTTATTTCATTAGTAGACATATATTGTTCAAACTAATGAAATAAAAAAATTGCCAATAAAGTCAAAAGACTTTATTGGCAATTTTAGAAATCTCAAATGTTTAATTTATTGAAATTGGTGTTTTAGGATTTTTGTCATTTAACACTAAGTGTATATTGTCTACACAAAGCTGTATCATTCGATCCCTAGTTATTAGAGAGGCACTTCCAATATGTGGAACAATTACTGCATTACTCATTGATAACAAAGGATGAGACATATCGATTGGTTCTTGTCGTAATACATCCAATCCACAAGCAGCGATTTCTCCATTTTGTAAAGCATTAACTAAAGCTGTTTCATCTACTACTGCACCACGACCTATATTGATAAAAATTGCATCATTTTTCATCTTTTTAAATGCAGCTGCATCAAATTTATCTCTCGTATCTTCGGTAAGTGGTGCTGTACAAATTATAAAATCGCTATGTTCAAGCAATGTATCAAAAGGAACATAGAGTGCTCCTAATGTTTTTTCGGCATCTCTATGTCTCGATCTATTATGATACATAATATTAGTATCAAACCCTTTCAAACGTCTTGCAAAAGCTTTACCAATATCCCCCATACCGTAGATACCTACCTTCGCGTTATACAAGTCTTTTCCTGCAAACAGGTATGGCCCCCAGCTTTGCCATTCGCCTCTTTGTACGTATTGTTCCGCTTCGACAATACGGCGTGCCACAGTCAACATCAAAGTGAAACCAAGCTCTGCTGTTGTTTCTGTTAACACACCTGGAGTGTTTGTAGCAATTATTCCTTTACTTTGGACAAGTTCTACATCTATGTTATCAAAACCAACTGCCATGTTCGCAATCACTTTTAAATGAGGTGCCGCAGCTATTACTTCTTCATCAATTTTTTCACTTAAAGTGATAAAGCACGCTGTTGCGTCCTTAAGCGATGCTATAAACTGATCTCTCGGCATTGGTGTATAAGATTCATTCCAAAGTTCCACTTCTGCAAATGTTTCTAATTGTTTTATAAATGATTCAGGGATTTTTCTACTAACAACGACTTTTTCCATTCAATCACTCCTACATTTTGAGTTCTTTGATTACTTCGTTTAAATCTTTAAACGTATGAGTCGGTGGTACCTCTTTCAGTAAGATTTGTTCTTTTGTTGTAACTCCTGTTTGTACATGAATTGTATCAATATTAACATTAATACCTGATAGGATATCAGTGTCATATAAATCGCCAACCATAGCCACTTCTGAACGTTCTAAACCTATAATTTCTAAAGCCTTTTTCATAATAATAGGCTCAGGTTTACCGATAAATACGGGTTGAACGCCAGTGGACACTGTTACAACGCTTGTAATAGCGCCGTTTCCTGGTAAGAAACCGCGCTCTTTCGGAATCGACACGTCTTGATTTGTTGATATAAATTTCGCGCCGTTTCGTACGGCTAATGCAGCAGTAGTTAACTTCTCATATGTAACTGCTTCATCTAAGCCGATTACTACATAATCAACAAACTCATCATCTTTTAAAATAAGACCATGTTCTGTCAATGCTTTTTCAAGCCCACTTCCACCAAGCATGTAAACTGTGGCACCAGGCGATGCTTCTGAAATATATTCAGCAGTAGCAAGCGCAGAAGTTACAACTTCCTCAGCTTTTGCATCTACACCCATTGTATGTAACTTAGATGCTACTTCTTCTGGTTCTTTGGTAGAATTATTAGTTACATATAGATGTGGTATACCTTGTTGGTTCAAATATTCAATAAACTGGGTCGCCCCGTCTATCATTTCGTTACCTTTATACATCGTACCATCTAAATCAATAAGATAGCCTTTATAATTTTTCATTATTACTTACTCTCCTTTTTTACCAAAAGCTGTAACAGGAACATCTTCACTCTTTAGAAAATGAATTACTTCCTCAATAAATTGTTGATAATATGGTACTGTTTTATCAAATAAAGGTACAAGTTGCACTGTATCAAGTTCATCATAATAGTGCACAAATTGTTTTCTTACCTCGACCGTTTGATTAATGTAGCTTTGAGTATCTTTTGAAATCACATTTTCTAATTCTAAAATATCGATAACATCTTTATAATTTCCTGGATCTCTTAATATAAAGCCATCAATAATCATATTCCCAATATCTACAGCTGACTCTATAAACATTTGTGCAATACGTTCGAACGCATAATGATTATCTTTATTTTGAGGATAATCTGTAATTAATTGTTGTAAATAATTTAACTTTGTATCTAATTTTTCTTTATTAACAAAATACATTATTGTCACCCCTATCACTCTCATCATACCATACCTTTGCAGTCGAATTCATTTATCGTTATACTGTAAATTAAGACTTTTTAGCAATAAAATGCTTATGCTTCTTGTATAATATTATAAATCACAAACTGTTAGGAGCGTTTTTAAATGATTGATATGTATCTATATGATGACGACGAATCAGCACAAGTCCAGTTTGTTGGGTTTGTAGGTGAACATAGCCGTTATGATTTGATGTTAATTCAAACTAATCGACACTTTGGTAAAACAATCGTATCAAATATGCAAACAAATAAATTTGGAATTATTGGCACTGATGATTTAGAAGAAGAAGGCTATATTGCATATATACTTGGTGTTTCTGAAGAAGAAGGTGACGAAATCACTGAATATCTACATGAAGTTATTCAATAATTTTCTCATTTCGTTTCGTGAGACATATTATCTTTTAGCCGACGAGTTGCAATTCTGCTTGTTTGCATAACAACGAATACACTTTTATTATGAACAATAACCTTGATATATTCTAAACATTGTCTCTCAATTTAGAAGAAGCTTAATTATAAACAAACTAATCATTACTGTTTAATATTTAGTTTGTTTTTTTATTTAAGGTTTAAAAGCCATTGATACAATATAAGTAGTTATTTATCGACTACATTCTAAAGATGGATAAGAAACGTAAAAAACTGTCGACAAAAACTAAAATACTTTGTCGACAGTTTAAACACATTTTATTGAAAAACTTTTGTTAAATATGCAATAGTTATTTATCTGTATCTTGAATGCTTGGTTTAATCTTAACATCTTGCAATTTATTTTCTTCAAATTCATCGTTAATCGCTTTATTATCATCTAAAGCTACTTTAAGTTCATTTTCGGGAATACGTCTTAAGATAAAGTATGAACAACCAAAATTACAGTACTCTAATAAATAGTCTTGTATCGTTGAAAAACGTTTACTTAATTCTGCTTTTTTATTTTTATCACTATAAAAACCTTTTAATCTTAATTGATCATATCCAAAATCACCGACAACATAATCATATTTGTCTAATATATCAGAATATCGATTTGCAAAAATTTCCTCATCAAAACATTCTCTATATTCTTCTATGATTTCAAAATAGTGTTCATTTACTTTTATCATTTCATTCACCTAATCTAATCATACCTTACATGTCATGTTGCATTAAAATCATTCATGACATGTATATACTTTTTATTTCTAATAAAGACTTAGTTCATAAAGTGAGGTAAAGTTAACTACACTTCATAAATGAACTAAGCCTTTATATTTATTAAATCTTTGTATCTGTACCTAGTTTTTCTTCGCCTAAACGATGTTTTTCTTTAGCAGCTTCATTCACTTGTTCATCTGCGTGATACGAACTTCTAACTAATGGACCCGCTTGGCAATGTTTGAAACCTTTTTCCATTGCAACTTTTCTTAATTTACCAAATTCTAGTGGAGTATAGTATTTTTCAACTTTTAAGTGTTTACGTGAAGGTTGCAAATATTGACCAATTGTTAAAATATCTACATCATTCGCACGTAAGTCATCCATTGTTTCATAGATTTCTTCATGCGTTTCACCTAAACCAACCATTAAACTAGATTTTGTTGGAATATCAGGTTGTAACTCTTTTGAACGTCTTAAGAACTCTAACGTACGATCATACGTTGCTCTTGCACGAACTGTCGGCGTTAGTCTGCGGACTGTTTCGATATTATGGTTGAGAATATCTGGTTTTGAAGCCATCAATGTTTCTAATGCTTCATAATCTCCACCCATATCTGATGGCAAGATTTCTATTGAAGTATATGGATTACGTTCACGTACTTTACGTACTGTTTCTGCATAAACATTTGAACCAGCATCTCTTAAATCGTCACGTGCAACTGCTGTGATAACAACATGTTTTAAATTCATTAATTCCACAGATTCAGCCACACGTTCTGGCTCATCTAAATCTAACTCGTTTGGCAATCCTGTCTTAACTGCACAAAAGCGGCAAGCACGCGTACAAACGGCCCCTAAAATCATAAATGTTGCAGTGCGTCGCTCTCCCCAACATTCATGTATATTAGGACATTTTGCTTCTTCACAAACTGTATGCAAATTCTTTTCGCGCATCATTTTTTTAAGACCAGTGTAATTTTCGTTAGTGTTTAGCTTAATTTTCAACCAATCAGGTTTACGTAAAATTTCTTCATTTCTAGTAGCCATATCCCACAATCCTCCTGAGTTTAAAATCTGTAACCATTATAACAAAATTCCCGAATAATTTAAACGAATAATGTTAGTTTTTTAATATTCTAGTAACTTTTCCTTGAAAATATCTCTTAAAAATTCGGGCATTAAATAATCTATAGGTTGATCTTTTAGTGTAGGGAAGTAACGACCAAATGTATACATATCGACTGTACCTAAAATATAAGTAGCTCCATCTTCAATTTCTTCACCATTAATAAAATAACGTGATTCTGATTCAATGAATCCTAAATTATATAATATATAACCTCCAAAAATATTACCTCTAAAACCTAAACCTTGGGCATGTTCATTTATATATTCTTGTTTTTGACTTTTTATTATAACCGTTTTAAGTTCTTGACCACTTAATTTGATTCGTACTGCATTGATTGGGTGTGGTAACATTTGGTGAATATCAAACTCAGTCACTTTTTCTCCCTTAACATCTTTAACGATTAAGCCAGCATTAATTATCGTACAATCTGCATTTGTAAATTCAAATATACTTTCTGCTAGCATATATGCTGTTTGTGAAACAACGTTTGTTCGACGTGGAAGTTTAATACTTCGATTAATAATTGGATCACTTAGAAGTGTTCTACCTTCTTCTTCAAAATGAGTTTCAACTTCTGGTAACGTTTCGATAGGATAAATCGTCGCCTTTTTGTTCACGACTTTTTTATTTTCGATTTCAAGGGTGACTTCACCTAGAAAATTACCGTATTTACCTGCTGCTGCCATTAACACACCATTATTGACTTCACCACTTTCGAAATAATGGTGGGTATGACTGCCTAATATAAGATCAATTTCAGGAATTTCCTGACACAACTTCTCATCAAAGAAAACACCGACATGACTCATTATAATAAGTAAATCATATGCTCCTTCATTGTCTCTTATTTCATCTTTAATTGCTTCTAATGGATTTGTCACCACCCAATCTAACGCCCTATAAAATGGTGTAAATGGCGCAGTAGCAGCAATGAATAAAATACGCACGCCATCTATAACTTTAATTAAAGATGAGGACATATGATTGGGAAGATGACCACGTTCATCAAAAACATTTGCGCATGTTACTTCAAAATTTGCACCATCATATAGTGTATTAAGTGCTTCATGTGAAATCGTCATACCTTCATTATTTCCAATTGTAGCAAGGTCACATTTTGCTTGATTTAACAATTCAACATTTTTTATACCCATCGTTGCCTCAGTAACTGGTGCAGATAAATCAACATGGTCACCAATATCTAAATAGAGTGAGGGATGATCTAGTTTTGGTCGATCTTCGGCTAAATACTTTGAAATACGCGCATATTCATGTAAATGACTATGTATATCATTCGTGTGATAAATTGTTAATTTCATCTATGCTTACCCTCCTCTTACTTTATAAAAATGATTTTATAATTAAATATATACCCATAACTAACATGACACTACGTAATAGCATGACAACTGTGTCAGATTTAATAGATTGGTTTACCTTCACACCTAACTTAGCTCCAAAGAAACTCGCTAAAATTAAAATAATGGAGTAAAGCCATGCTACATGTCCTTGAGCAATGTGTCCTGCAGAACTCATAATACTTGTGAAGAAAATCATCATCATGCTTGTACCAACTGCTACATGGGGCGGGAATCTAAATACAATAAGCATTAATGGCGTCATTAATGCGCCTCCACCAATCCCAAACAACCCTGTTAAAACACCAATGAATAACGTTGTTATAAAAGCTACCAATGGTGGCACACTATAATGATAAGTCTTACCTGTGCCATCGACATAACTTCGTCTATATTTCGGTTTATCAAATATTTTAAATGGTTTAATTTTATTTCTTATTATCAGTAAAATAGATACAAATATTAAGAATATGCCAAAATATAAATTAAATGAATCTAATGTTAAATAACGGCTTAATATCGCCCCTATCAATGAACCTGGCAATAAACCAAATAAAAATATAGATCCATTTTTAACATCCACTTGTTTTGATTTCAAATAGCCTAGTGTTGAAGTTAACCCTGTTATGATTAAAATAACAGAAGATGTACCTATAGCGATTTGTGGCGTAATACCTTGTAAAAAATCATTTTCAACGCCAAGATATACCAATGTAGGTACAATGATAATACCGCCACCAATACCTACAATTGACCCTAAAATAGCTGATAACCCACCAATTAAAATCAGTAAAATAATCGTTAACATTTCATCTCTCCTAGAATAATTTTAATTGCTGTGGTGCCAATCCTTGATAATCTATGTCTAATAATTTTTGGTAGGTTTTTGCATTTTGAGCAGCGTGACCACCAGAATTATTATTAAATACTACATAAATTTTTTTAGCTTTTTGTTCTAATACTTTTACTTTGTTTACTAAGCCAGTTAATTCTTGCTCACTATAATTATATAAGTACCTCACATCTCTCCACGCTTCATCTGTCATATCCTTCTTAGTCCATCCATTTACATTTCTTCCATGATACCTCACAAACGCCGTTTCGTGTGTGATACGGTTAACTAATGGTACTGAACCTTGCCCTACTTGAGGTTCATCACATACAGCATGTATGATTTGTTGATCAGTTAAAAAAGACAGTGTTTCTTCCTTATAAGTGTCATTAAACCATGATTGATTTCTAAATTCTACACATATAGGATATGCTTTTAATTGCTGTCGAATGTATCGTATATATGTAATATTTTGAACTGTACAATCAAACCAAGGTGGAAACTGTACTAATACCATAGCAAGCTTATTTTCTTCTTTTAGTAGTTGTAACATTATTTTAAATTGGTCAAATAATGCTTGTCTTGTTTCTGCATAGTCATGATAATCAGCATGTAATGTAAGTGCTTGATGTATCTTCACAATAAATTCAAAACGCTTAGGCGTTTCTCTTATCCATTTTCTTATATTTCTTTCAGGTTGTATCGCATAATAAGTAGCGTCTAATTCTACTATTGGGAAATGACTTGCATACGTTATTAATTTATCTGTTTTCCGTTGCAAATCTTCATACAAGGAATCATGATCTCCCCAACCAGTTAATCCAATATTTATCATAGTATCACCAATTTAATGATACCATATATGTTTTATTGGATTCACTTGATTAAATTGATTTTACACTAACTTATAAAATTAGATTTACTGTTATAGAAATTCATAGTACATTTTAGTCTATAACAGTTGTTACACTATAGAAAAACAGCCACTCTTCCTGTAATGGTATGAGTAGCTGTTTACTATTAACAACTCTGTTTATTCACGCTGTTTTAATTGTTAAGAATAGTTTTTGATTCATTTATAATACGTTGAATTAATCGCGTTGCAGATACTTGTTGAGCAAGTCTCGGACTTTGTCCACTCCATAAGTGAGTCCATTGTGCATCTCCTTTTTTAGCCGCTTCTTTACGAATTGCTTTCGTTAATTGATTTTGAATTGGGTAATCTGGTATGTCATCATCGTAACCATCCATTTTATGAATAAATTCATTATCAATACCTCGAGCCGGTTTACCCGTAAAAACGTTTGTGACTACTGTATCTGTTTCTTTACTATGTTGTATAGCGTTTTTATACAAAGAGGTTGCATCGCTTTCGTCTGTAGTAAGAAATGCAGTTCCCATTTGAATTGCTTCTGCGCCTAATACCATACTCGCAACAAAACCACGACCATCCATAATGCCTCCAGCAGCTATAACTGGTATATCTATTGAATCAGTAATTTGCGGCACAAGTGACATCGTTCCAATTAATGGCGTGCGGTTGCCATCAGTCACAGTAAAAGAGCCTCGATGTCCACCTGCTTCACTTCCCTGCGCAATAATCATATCTACCCCAGCACTTTCGTTCGCAATAGCTTCTTCTACAGATGTTGCAGTACCTATAATTGTAATTTTACTTTCTTTTAACTTTGTAATTATTAATTGATTGGGTATACCAAATGTAAAAGAAACCACAGGTACACCTTTTTCGATAATTATATCAATTGCACGATTAAATTGTTGTTCTTCGCTCATATTCAATACTGGTTCTTCTATATTAAATGCACGGCGATAAGGTTTTAACCAAGCATTCATGCGTTCTACCTTATCTGGAATAAATAATTTTTGGCTTGGTACAAATAAATTAACTGCGTAAGGTAAATCTGTAAGTTCTTGGACATGAACAATTTCTTTTTCTAACCTTTCTGAAGTAAAATATCCTGCCCCTATACTACCCAATCCACCACTGTTACTAACAGTAGCAACTAATTCTGGCGTTGTATTACCTGCCATACCAGCTTGTATAATTGGAAATTTGATACCTAGTATTTCAGTTACTCTTGATGACAGCTTCATTTAATACGCCCCTTTTTCAGCATCTTAAATAATTAACTGGGCTACATTATACTTAAGATGCCATTTAAACGTTATTTTCTGTTGTGTGCCTTCATTTGTGCTTCAATCTTTTCATTTTCTTCTTCATCCATTTCGTCTTCTATTTCCATACCTAACATTTCTTCAATAAGGTCTTCATACGAAACAATTGCATCTGTGCCACCATATTCATCTAATACGATTGCTAAATGTTTACGTGAGACTGTCATTTTTCTTAATACCCATTCTGCCCTATTATGTTCATTAACAAATAAAGCTTTAGAAGTATACTTTGTAATATTATTATCAGGTTCACGACTCCACGCCAACAAATATTTGGAATGGAAGACACCAATAATATTATCAATGTCTTCACTGTATACCGGATATCGGGTATAAGGGTGAGAAACCACTGTGTCATAAGCGTCTTCGTAGGAAACATCTGATGAAAAAGCAGTAACATTTATTCTAGGTGTTGTATTAATATCTTTAATTCTTAATTTTTCAAAATCCATCACACCTTGTATACGGTTACGTTCCATTTCATTAAATGCACCTTCACTACCTGCAATAGAAACCATTTGTCTAATTTCTTCTTTTGAATAACGCTGTTGACCTACTTGTCCTTTAGAAAGTAATTTATTAATTGAATCTGTTAACCCATTTAAAATGATTGTCACTGGTTTAAATATGACTATAAAAAATGAAATGGCAGGAAAAACAAGACGAGATATTTTATCAGGAAAAGTAGCAGCTACAGACTTAGGTATTACTTCAGAAATTATTATGATTGTTACCGTTGTCACTGCTGTAGCAACCCCTACATTGACTCCCAAGTCTACTGCTAGAATCGTTATTAATGTTGGTAAGACGATATTTGATATGTTATTACCAATTAGAATTGTAGTTATAAATTCACTTGGCTTTGCTAATAATTTCGATAATTTTTCAGATTTTTTATCGCCTTTTTGTGCTTCTGTTTGAACCTTCATTCGATTAGCAGCTGTTAGTGCAGTTTCACTGCCTGAAAAGAAAAATGAAACAAACAAAAGTATGATTATTGCTATAATCATCTATGCATTACTCCTTTATGTATCCTCTAATAAAAAAATTTACAAGTTAATCATTTATTCCCACCTTTTAAAATTTGTAAACGTTATAAAAAGACTCCGCTTGTTTGATATTCTAATTGCGCTACGTATGCTAATTTCTTTTTTTAATAAGTTAATTAGTTAATGTCATACTTTAGTACTATTTGTTTTAGCATTTATGCTTTTGATTTTTAAATTATGTTAAAATTTAGAAGAGCGTGATACTTAAGCACGCTAAAATTTGGGAAACTCTTCACAAACTCACTTCTTTGAGTGAGTTTTTTAGCTAATTCTACAAGGAATGTTTTAATTATGGGAAATTTAATGATGTATATGGCTTATGCTTTTTTCTGTGTACTTTTCTTCATAATCATTTTCAGCTCCATATTTAATATTAATAAATTAGGGAAATGGATTATTATTTGTACAGTAATGGCGCTACTCGTTTCAATTATCATTTTGTACAGCACAGGTGCTGACCTACGAAGAGAGAATATCAGTACACTCCAATATGGTAAACATCATACATAAAATTCAGGAGCCCAACGCATTGGTTTGTTTGGGCCCTTGTTTTTCTTATCCTGCTTAATAATTAATCAAAAGATAATATTTTGACATGCCATTGATAATATGTCACTGCTTGTGTTTACCTAAGTGATTAAAATATAGTTTTCTTATTGCTAATATTATGGAAAACAATAAGACCACTTAACATACACTTATAACAACATCACACTTTTATCCTACCTTGTAATTTGAAAATTTTGATCAGTTTAATAAATGCTTTCTATATAAAAGGGGTGTTTTCGATTAAGTATTATATGACTTTAGTTTCAGCTTTCGCTACATTGGTTGCCTACAGTATACCTATTTTATCTTTCAACAAAGTATTTGAAGGTAACTTATATTTTTATAATGGTTTCATCTTAATCATTATATTAGCATTGATTAATGTGCTTGCACTCATAAACGGTGACCGTTTCGTAAATATTTTATTATTTTTATTAACATTGGTAGCAATGCTCATTTTCACTTTTCCAATATGGAAATCCTTAATTTTTAATATATAAATTTTTTGATTATACTGGTATCCGTAAAATTTTATGTATAAAAAGCACGAGTAATATCTATAATTTCATACCTTTTAAAAGAAATGGTATGGAACTAGTATTACTCGTGCTTTATTTTTAAGAATGGGTTACATCAAGAGTTGAGATTAACCAATGCTGCCTTCCATTTCAAATTTAATTAAACGGTTCATTTCAACAGCATATTCCATTGGAAGTTCTTTTGTAAATGGTTCAATGAAGCCCATTACAATCATTTCCGTCGCTTCTTCTTCAGAGATACCGCGACTCATTAAATAGAATAATTGCTCTTCAGAAACTTTAGATACTTTCGCTTCGTGTTCTAATGAAATATTGTCGTTAAATACTTCATTATACGGGATAGTGTCTGAAGTAGATTCATTATCTAAAATCAATGTATCACATTCGATGTTTGAACGTGCGCCTTTTGCTTTTCTTCCAAAATGCACGATACCACGATAAACAACTTTACCGCCATCTTTAGAAATTGACTTAGATACAATAGTTGAAGATGTGTTTGGTGCTTTATGAATCATTTTAGCCCCAGCATCTTGTACTTGTCCTTTACCTGCAAATGCGATAGATAATGTGCTACCTTTAGCACCTTCACCCATCAATACACAGTTTGGATATTTCATAGTCAATTTAGAACCTAAGTTACCATCGACCCATTCCATATTACCATTCTCATGTACTAATGTACGTTTTGTAACTAAGTTATAAACGTTATTAGCCCAGTTTTGAATTGTTGTGTAACGTACGTGTGCGTCTTTGTGTACAATAATTTCAACAACTGCCGAATGTAGCGAACTTGTTGAGTAAACTGGTGCAGTACAACCTTCAACATAGTTCACTGATGCGCCTTCGTCAGCGATAATTAAAGTACGTTCGAATTGACCCATGTTCTCAGAATTAATACGGAAATAAGCTTGTAAAGGCGTATCTAATTTAATGTTTTTCGGGATATAAATAAATGATCCACCAGACCAAACAGCTGAGTTTAACGCAGCAAATTTATTGTCTGCAGCAGGCACTACTGTTGAGAAATACTCTCTGAATAAGTCTTCATTTTCTCTTAATGCACTGTCTGTATCTTTAAAGATAATACCTTTTTCTTCAAGCTCTTGCTCCATGTTGTGATAAACAACTTCGGATTCATATTGTGCTGATACACCAGCAAGATATTTTTGCTCAGCTTCAGGGATACCTAATTTATCAAATGTACGTTTGATTTCTTCAGGTACTTCATCCCATGAACGCTCTGTATTTTCGGATGGTTTAACGTAATATGTGATATCATCGAAATCTAATTCAGATAAATCCCCACCCCATTGAGGCATAGGCATTTTGTAGAATTGTTTCAATGATTTCAATCTATAGTTAAGCATCCATTCAGGTTCACTCTTCATATTCGAAATTTCGCGGACAATATTTTCTGTCAAACCGCGCTCTGATCTAAAAATGGAAACATCTTCGTCGTGGAAACCATATTGATAATCTCCCACATCAGGTGCTTTTTTAGCCATTTAAATCACTCCTTTTATATATTAAAAAACGACTTACGTGCAAGTACATTTAGTATATGCTATTCACTTTTAACCAATTGCTAAAAGAAACATTATTTATCGTCATACGCTCGTAGAAAATCATGTTGTTAATACTAGTTTGAATGGGAATTTACACAATGTCAATGTATCGACTCGATTTAATCTTCAACATTGCCCTCTTTTTCAACTGTACCCTTTTCTAAGGCCTTCCAAGCTAACGTCGCACATTTAATTCTTGCTGGGAATTGAGAAACGCCTTGTAACGCTTCAATGTCTCCCATCTCTTCACTGATTTCATAATCTTCACCAAGCATCATTTTCGTGAATTCTTGGCTCATTTTCATAGCTTCAGCTAAAGAATGCCCTTTTACCGCTTCAGTCATCATAGAAGCGCTAGACATGGAAATTGAACAGCCTTCTCCATCAAATTTAGCATCTTTGATAAAACCATCTTCTATATCAAACGTAAGATGAATGCGATCCCCACACGTTGGATTGTTCATGTCTACAGTCATAGAGCCATTATCTAAAGTCCCTTTATTTCTTGGGCTTTTATAATGGTCCATAATCACTGAACGATACAACTGATTTAAATTATTAAAATTCATATGAGAAAAACTCCTTCGTTTGTTTCAACGATTCCACTAGTTGGTCAATATCTTCTTTCGTATTATAAATATAAAAACTCGCGCGTGCCGTAGAAGATTGTTCTAACCATTTCATTAGTGGTTGTGCACAGTGATGGCCTGCTCGTACAGCTACACCTTCAGTATCTACTGCTGTTGCAACATCATGCGCATGCACGTCTGTCATATTGAAAGTAATAAGAGCAGCACGACGGTCTTTTGGCGGACCATATATCTCAATACCTTCTATCTCTGACATTTTATCATAAGCATACTGTGTTAACGTTGATTCGTGTTGATGAATTGCTTCAAAACCTAGATTTTGTATATATTTTATTGCCTCTGCAAAGCCAATTGCTTGCGCAATAAGTGGCGTACCAGCTTCAAATTTTGTTGGCAAGTCTGCCCATGAAGCTTCATATTTACCGACAAAATCTATCATATCTCCACCATATTCAACTGGCTCCATATTTTTTAGTAAAGTGCGTTTACCATATAATACACCGATACCAGTGGGACCAAGCATCTTATGCCCACTAAAACTATAAAAATCGACGTCTAAATCTTGCATATCCAAATCCATATGGGGCGCAGCTTGTGCACCATCTACACTGATAACTGCACCATGTTCATGGGCAATTTCGGTAATCGCTTTGATATCGTTAATCGTACCTAGAACGTTTGAAACGTGGGCAATCGCTACTATTTTAGTATTATCATTAATTGTAGCTTTAACGTCTTCAATTGCTAATTCTCCATCTTCAGTCATTGGGATAAATTTCAGCTCTGCATTTTTACGTTTTGCTAATTGTTGCCAAGGTACAATATTGGCATGATGCTCCATTTCAGTAACAACAATTTCATCACCTTCAGAAACATTTGCATCACCATAACTATGGGCAACAACATTAATTGATGCTGTCGTACCACGTGTGAAGATAATTTCTTCGAAGTATTTTGCATTTATAAAACGTCTTACTGTTTCACGAGCATTTTCGTAACCATCAGTTGCCAATGAACCAAGTGTGTGTACACCACGATGAACATTAGAGTTGTAACGTTTATAGTAATCATCAATCGCATCAATAACTTGTATTGGCGTTTGACTTGTTGCTGTAGAGTCTAGATAAGCAAGCCTTTTACCATTTACTTGCTGCTTAAGAATTGGAAAATCTTTTACAATTTCACTAACATTTAATGATTCGGTCAAACTATCCACAGACCTTTCTTAATTGAAAATCTATAATTAGACCTTAGTAATGTTAGGGAGAGTATTTTCAGTTTATTTCTATGTTGCCTATAAAACAAACATTGCTTCTGCCTAACGCTTTGAATACTACTGTCTTAACTTTATGCGTCAATTATTATTTGTTTACTTTAAGTTCTATTACTTCACGTAATTTACGTTGTACGTCTTCAATTGGCAATTCGCGAACAACTGGATCTAAGAAACCATGAATAACTAAACGTTCAGCTTCTTGACGAGAAATACCACGACTCATTAAGTAGTAAAGTTGCTCTGGGTCTACACGACCTACAGATGCTGCGTGTCCTGCTTCTACGTCATCTTCATCAATTAATAAAATTGGGTTGGCATCTCCACGTGCTTTTTCAGAAAGCATTAATACACGTGATTCTTGAGTAGCGTTTGCTTTCGTCCCTCCATGTTTGATGTAACCAATACCATTGAATACTGTTGAAGCACTTTCTAACATAACACCGTGTTTCAAAATATGACCAAGTGTTTCTTTACCATATTGAATAATTTTAGATGTTAAATTAATTTTTTGACTACCTGTACCAACAACTACAGATTTCAATTCACTTTCTGAACGATCGCCAATCAAATTAGTAGTATTGTCAATAATTTGACTACCTTCATTCATTAATCCTAAAGCCCAGTTAATTTTAGCGTCTGCTTCTGTCACACCACGACGGATAATGTGACCTGTGAAGCCTTTATCTAAATAATCTACTGAACCATAAGTGATTTTTGAATTTGCACCAGCGCTTACTTCTGCCACTAAGTTTAGTTGATTACCTTCACCGCTTGCGACAGACAAATAGTTTTCAACATACGTTACTTCTGCGCTTTCTTCAGTTGTGATAATAACGTGGTTATAAAAACTAGCATTATCATCGTCATGTAAAACAACATATTGAATTGGATGTTCAACAACTACATTCTTAGGCACGTATACAAACATACCACCATTAACTAGCGCAGTGTGTAATGCTGTTAATCTATGCTCATCAACATTGACAGTATCATTCATAAAGTATTTTTTAACTAAGTCAGGATGGTGCTTCAATGCATCTGCTAAGCCTTCAATAATTACACCGTCATTTTCAGCTAACTCAGAAACCTTGCTAAAAGCAAGTGTATTATTGTGTTGTATTATTAAGTTCTCTGTATTTTCTACATCAATAATTTCTTTTACTTCAGCTGGTAGTTCTTCTATTGATTCAAATACCGAACCTTCTGTTTCGTGCTGTTTAAATGAATCAAAATCCCATTTATTAATTTTTGTTTTATCTGGTTTTGGCATTTCTAAAGTTTCAGTTAATTTCAACGCTTCTTTACGTAATTCTGTTAACCAAGAAGGTTCATTATGGGCTTGTGAATATTCAACAAGTTGCGCTTCAGAAATGTTCAAAGTTTCAGTCGTCATACTATTTTTCCTCCCATTTGATGATTGTATGATTTAATTCAGTGGTATAAATCAAAACCTTAAATCTTCATCTAAATTAATATATTCATATGAGTTGAGACTTATTCTGTAGCACCGAACTCTTCTTTAACCCATTCGTAACCTTCTTCTTCTAAACGTTTCGCTAATTCAGGTCCTCCTGAAGTAACTACTTTACCCGCATACATAACATGTACGTGATCTGGAGTAATATAGTTTAATAGACGTTGGTAGTGAGTGATGATTAATGCACCAAACTCTTCGCCACGCATTAAATTAATCCCTTTAGAAACAACTTTCAATGCATCAATGTCTAAACCTGAGTCAATTTCATCTAAAACAGCGAATTTTGGTTCTAACATCATTAATTGAAGAATTTCATTACGTTTTTTCTCACCGCCAGAAAAGCCTTCATTTAAATAACGTTGCGCCATATCTTGATCTATATCTAAACGTTCCATTTCTTTATCTAATTTTTTAATGAATTGCATTAAATTAATTTCTTTACCTTCTTCACGTTTCGCATTAATCGCTGAACGCATGAAATCCGCATTCGTTACACCAGTAATTTCTGATGGATATTGCATTGCTAAGAAAAGGCCCGCTTTTGCACGTTCGTCAACTTCTAATTCTAAAATGTTAACACCGTCTAATAAAACTTCACCTTGTGTAACTTCATAGCTTGGGTGACCCATGATTGCTGACGATAATGTTGATTTACCAGTACCATTTGGCCCCATTACTACGTGTATTTCATCAGTGTTAAGTGTTAAGTTAACCCCTTTTAGAATTTCTTTATCTTCTATAGACACATGTAAGTCCTTAATTTCTAATGTTGATGGCATACATATTCCCTCCGTATTATATGATAAGTTTTCTTATCTAGTTTATAATAATTTTAATCTACAGTCAAAAGACTGAGCCTTTGTTACATGTTCTAATTATAACGCAGTTATATTTTAATATAAACCTTTTCAGGAGCTAAATTAAAATCGTTATCAAAACACAATCATTTTCGATAAAGTTTGTAGGAATTTAGTAACTGATAATATACGCACCGATGTTCTCAATACTTTATTCTTATACATACAACTTAACATGTTAAAAGCATTAAACTATTGCTAATAGGGTTTTAATATTGTCATTTTAAATTTTGTGCTATTATCTATTATATATTTTTAATTTTAAAGGAGATTCATATGTCAAAAATCAAATGGTCAAATATAGGAAAAGGGTTTGCTATGGGAACAAGTGATTTAGTCCCAGGAGTAAGTGGTGGTACAATTGCACTTTTACTTGGTATTTATGATGACTTCATTCGTTCAATTAGCAATCTTTTTTCAAAACGTTTTGCAGAAAGCTTAAGGTTTCTAATCCCCATTGGTATCGGCATGGTTTTAGCAATCGGATTATTAAGTAAAATGATTAATTATTTACTCAGTGAACACACTGTACCTACAATGTTCTTTTTTGTTGGTTTAATTGCAGGAATCGTTCCGTATTTATTAAAAACATCTAACTTTCAACAAAGCTTTAAAGCTATACATTATATACTTGTAGTATTAGGCATCCTCATAATTGTTATTATTACTTTATTAAATAATGGCGACAAACACGCAGGCGAGACTCTGGAACTAACAACTGGCCTTTTTATTAAATATTTTATCGCTGGGGTTTGTGCTTCTAGTGCGATGTTATTACCAGGAATATCTGGTTCGTTTATGTTATTAGTCTTCGGTGTTTATGGCACAGTAATGTATGCTCTTTCAGAGTTTATATCTTTAAATTTTAACGCAATACCTATTCTAATTGCTGTTGGCTTAGGTGTTGTTGCAGGTTTTATATTCGCTAGTAAGATTATCCAACACTTACTGACATATTACACTCATTTGACGTACGCTATAATTATTGGATTTGTTGTAGGCTCTATATATGCCGTTTTCCCAGGTCTCCCTAATTCTGTCTTAACATGGATTATTTCTATTATCACAATGGTTATTGGTTATATCATTAGCTATAAATTAGGAGATTCGACTGAAAACACAAATTAAACATTTTATTTGTCATAATAATTTCATATTACTTTAAAGCGTGATTGCTAAAAAGTAGCTCAATTATTTTTATAATTATTTTCATATTTTTATTATAAATATGAATCTTTATAGTAGATATTTACACCTCTTTTTTATATAATACAATCTCAACTGTTTTACGTTGAAACAGAAAATATTGGAGGAATTAATTTATTTTTGGGAACCTTAATTAGTTTAATCACGTTTGTTATTTTATTAGCACTTACAGCATTTTTTGTGGCTTCAGAATTTGCTATAGTCAAAGTTCGAACTTCACGCATCAATTCACTTGCAACTGGAAATAATAAAAATGCCCTTGCTGCACAAAAAGTAGTGTCACATTTAGATGAATATTTGGCAGCCTGTCAATTAGGAATTACCATTACCGCTTTAGGTATAGGTATGGTCGGAGAATCAACTTTCGAATTTATCTTGCATCCACTTTTTAGTGGCATAGGTTTATCGGAAGGCTTAATACATGTTTTTACCTTAATTAGTGCATTCATCATTGCAACTTACTTACATGTAGTAATAGGAGAAATGGCACCAAAAACAGTTGCAATTCAAAAAGCAGAACAAATCACCTTACTTATTGCTAAACCGATGATCATGTTTTACAAATTATTTTATCCATTTATATATATACTTAACGGTTCAGCACGCATAATTTTAAAAATGTTTGGTATGCAACCTGCTAAAGAAAGTGAATTATACCACTCTGAAGAAGAATTAAAATTATTGATTAAAGAAAGTCATGAAGGCGGAGAAATTTCTGAAAATGAGTTAACGCATATCAATCGTGCATTTGCCTTTGATGATATGATAATTAAAGATGGATATATTCCATTAGAGAAAGTATCTGTTATTGATATCGAAAGTGATATTGATGAAACGAAATCTTATATAAGTAATGCTTATTATACGCGATTCCCTGTGTTCAAAGGTAATCCAACACATATTGTTGGTTATATACACGCCAAAGACTTTTTGAGTGATAATTTAACGACCCTTGAAGAAGTTACAAATGAAATATTAAAAGTGAACTTAAACACGAAGTATCATTATGTTTTAGAACAAATGAAAACACATCAAATTCATATTGCGCTTGTTGAAGATGAAAAACATAACCCGATTGGTATGATTACAATGGAAAATATTCTAGAGAATATCGTCGGCGATATAAAAGATGAGCATGATAAAGTTTAAAATCTGTAATAATAATATACACGTCTAGATTAAATTATAAAGTGAAAACTGCCAACAAAGTCGTACAGCTTATGTTGGCAGTTTTTTTATTCTATCTTAGTAATAAAAAATTCTGGTATAAATTCTCATCTAATAGTCAATTTATAAATATAAATAAAATAGCTCGGCCATTATGAATCAGTACTCTTAAACTATGTAATCATTTAAAAGTGTGTTCTTCATTACGTCCGAGCCATCATTAAATATCATCAGCGAAAGTGATATTTAAGTGATTATATATATTCAGTGCAGTAACGTACTTCTGTTTCTATAAATATGTCACTGACCTTTTTGTTCTCCCTAGGAAATTAAATTGCTCTATATATCAAAACAAATATACTTAAAGAATCTTTAAACCTCTCAACAATACATTTATTTTTATTTATCAATTTAATTCCATGTTATCATTTTACTCTCGCTCGCAATCTATTTCAAATATATGAAATATACATGATAATTTTTATCTAACTCGTATAATATATTTTCATCTAACCAATACTTATGATAGCTTACTTTTATGAAATAATTCTTCGCTTAATATTTAATAGACCTATTTTCATTTGCCTACCACGATTGTACAAACTACCATTTCAATTCTTAAAAATACTTATCTTATTATTGGTTGTTACTTCCTAATTTCAACTAACGTCAATAATAAAGCAGCCGAAACATAAAGTTTCGACTGCTCATCTTACTAAAAGAGATTGTTATTGCAGTATACAATTATTCTGCTGGTACTACTGCACCATTATATTCTTTTTCGATATAATCTTTAATTTCTTTAGATTGAAGTACATCTACTAACGCTTTAACCTTTTCATCATCTTTATGTCCTTCTTTAACAGCAACCAAGTTAGCGTATGGGTTGTTTTTTGCTTTTTCTATCGCAATTGAATCATCTTTAGGACTTAGATCTTGATCAATTGCAAAGTTTGAATTAATAATTACAGCATCTGCATCTTCATTCTGGTAAATCTTAGGTAAATATTCTGCAGATTGTTTATTATTAAATTTAATGTCTTTTTTATTTTCAACAATATCGTCAAATTTAGCATCTTCCGGTTTAACGCCATCTTTCAATTTAATAAGACCTGCATCAACGAAGAATTTTAAGAATCTACCTTCTTCTGCTGGGTTACTTGAAACATAAACAGTCGCTCCTTTTGGTAATTCTTTTAGACTTTTATATTTTTTTGAATAGACTGCCATTGGTTCCAAATGAACGTTCCCTGCTGATTCAATTTTATAACCTTTATCTTTCTTCTCTGTATCTAAGTACGGTGTATGTTGGAAGAAGTTCGCATCGAGTTCACCTTTATTTAACAATTTATTAGGTGTTGTATAATCGTTTATTGTTTTAATTTTTAATTCATAGCCTTTATCTTCTAAAATCGGCTTAGCTTTTTCTAAAATTTCAGCATGAGGTGCTGGTGATGCACCCACCGTAATTGTTTTATCTTTCTCATCCCCGCCATTACCACAAGCTGCTAATATTAACGCTAAGACTACTACAGAAACTAAACTTAATATTTTTTTCATTTCATTAATCCCCTTTTAATCAATTTATCGTTTATCTATTTTATTTGTAGACCAATCACCTATTAACTGGATAATAAACACAATTACAAGTATTAAAATCGTCGATACAAAAATTACGTCGTTTTGATTTCGTGTGAAACCAGTTAAATATGCTAAGTTACCTAAACCACCCGCGCCGATTACACCGGCAACAGCTGTTGATCCGACTAATGCTATAGCTGTTACTGTTATTCCTGATATCAGTGCTGGCATAGCTTCTGGTAATAGTACTTTTCTTACTACTGTCCAAGTATTTGCTCCCATCGACCATGCTGCTTCAATGACACCTTTATCAATTTCTTTAAACCCAATTTCTACAAGTCTCGCGTAGAATGGTGCTGCGCTAATAATTAATGCTGGTAATGCGCCAGTCGGTCCACTAATTGTCCCTAATAGCAAGCTTGTGAATGGAATTAATAAGAGTATTAAAATAATGAATGGAATAGCTCTAAATAGGTTTACAATAAATGAAACTACACTATAGAATACTCTTGCGATAGGTGATTTACTTTTCGCTGATAGGAAGAGTAACACACCTAATATCAAGCCTAAAATAAAAGCAAACAGTGTTGATATCACTGTCATATAAATTGTTTCATATGTCGCTAACCAAACTTCATCCCAACTGACATTTGGCATAGTAATCATCTCACGGAGTATGTCACTAAATGAATTACCCATGCGTTAACACCTCCACTGAAACATGTTGCGCTTCTAAATCATTTTTGAACTTTTCGAATTTTTCAGAATTTACTTCCGGTAGATGTACTACTAAAAAGCCAATTGAGCCATCTTTTGAATGTTTGATATTAGCTTCCAAAATATTGACATCAATGCTATGTGTCTTAGTTATGTATGATACTAATGGCTCCGTAGTATTATTACCTGTAAAGTTCAAACGCACTACATAATCATTCTCGTTTAAAGTAATTAAATCTACTATAGATTCATCGAAATCATCATCTAAGTCATCTTTGACAAAACGTTTCGTTACTGAGTGTTGAGGATTTTCAAATACTTTTGTAACCTCACCTTGTTCAATGACACGCCCATTTTCCATGACTGCAACTTCATCACAAATACGTCTAATAACATGCATTTCATGTGTAATGATTACGATTGTTAAATTTCTTTCCTCTTTAATCTTCAATAATAGTTCTAAAATTTCATCTGTTGTTTGAGGATCCAATGCACTTGTAGCTTCGTCACAAAGCAATACGGTAGGTTCATTTGCTAATGCACGTGCGATACCTACGCGTTGTTTTTGTCCACCCGATAATTCTGATGGATATGCATTTTCTCTTCCTTTTAGTCCAACCAATTCCACTAATTCTAATGCACGTTGTTTTGCATCACGTCGTGACACTCCTGCGATTTCTAGTGGGAATGTAATATTATTTAATACATTTCGTGACCACAGTAAATTAAAATGTTGAAAAATCATACTCACTTTTTGACGTTTTTTTCTTAAATCTGACTTAGATAAATTGCCTAACTTATCTCCATCAATAGTTACGTCTCCTGAAGTAGGTTGCTCGAGATTATTCAAGAGTCTAACTAAAGTACTTTTCCCGGCTCCTGAAAAACCAACTACTCCAAAAATTGAGCCTGATTGAATACTTAAATCAACATGATCTACAGCTAGTACGTCGTGTTTTTTCGTCTTGTACCTTTTGACTATTTGATTTAACTCAATCATCACAATTGCCTCCTTCGTATTACACTTTCAATTAAAAAATGCTTTCTCTTTTATCAAGTGAAGAAAAGAGAAAGCATTAACCGCTTCTCTCATCTTCTAAAGTTTATAGTAACTTTATGTGAATTGGCACCATTTCTAATACAGACGGTTGCCGGGCTTCAAAGGGCACATCCCTCCACCTCTCGTGATAAGAGTATCATTTATTTAATTATTTTTAATCCTATCATCGCACTCATATTTCGTCAATGATTATTTTAAATTTTCTAACAAATAAGGAACTGATTGAAAAGCATAAATTCTTTGTTGTTCTTCACCTTTAGACATAACCATTAATACGGGTACTGATTGTATTTCATATGATTGGCTAAAATCAGGATAAAAATTTAAATCTATCTTAGTAATTGGTAATTTTAGAATTTCATTCGCTATATCCAACATACGTTCAGAAACTTTACATGTTCCGCATGTAGGTGTGTAGCCAAAAATCAAATATTTTTCTTTATTTTCGTGTTCGTGTATGTTTACATGTTTTTCACTTATGACATTCATGTTAATAAACTTACCCTCTCAGCTATATAATCTATTTTTGCTTTAGCTACTTTTTCTGCATCTTTAACAGAAAAACCATGTTTACGTAAAACTCTCGACAAGTATGGTTTAGGGCATCTAGCAACTTCGCAATATTGTTTATCTACGCGTATATGTTTACTTTCACTTAAATATCGTTTAAACCACTTACGTATTTTTTCGCCTTCTTTATCTGAATCAACAAGGATAAATACTTGTTTATCATATAATGTTTCAACCATTTCATCGATTTTATCTATGCCCATTGTACCGTTAGTGCATATGATTTCAATCGGTTGATCAATAACTTGCTTTACCCGCTTTTTGTCTGACTTGCCTTCTACAATAATCACTTGGTTTAGAATCGTCATTATATCCACCCTCTAAATGTTGATAATAGCTTAATCTACTTAGTTCTTCACAATACTTAGCGTCTATAAACATAATTTACATATTCCTAATCCTATCTTATTATTGAAAACTATTTTTGTCATTTATAGACTTTTAGTTTTCAAATATTTACTCTTAATTTAAAACCTATCACACGACATTTTTATAACAATTGTTCATGTGTAAATACAATACAAAATAAGCTTATGGACAATAAAAAACTCCAAGATAAATAATATCATGGAGTTCACGGTTTATTCTTTTATTCACCAATCATTTCTGAGTATTGTTCAGCTGATAATAAATCATCTAATTGGTCTAAATCACTTAATTCAACTTTTACCATCCATGCTTTTTCGTATGGTGATTCATTTACGAATTCTGGGCTATCCTCTAATTCTTCATTAGACTCGACAACTTTCCCAGTCACAGGTGCGTAAAGTTCTGAAACTGTTTTTACCGATTCAACACTACCAAAAGTTTCCCCTTCGTTAATGTCATCATCAGCTTCTGGTAATTCGACGAATACGATATCGCCTAATTCACCTTGGGCATATTCAGTAATACCAATCGTTACTGTATTGCCTTCTACTTTAACCCATTCATGTTCTTTTGAATATTTAAATTCACTCGGTACTGTCACAAGAATCCCCTCCTAAATGATTTTACATACTAATAATGCCATATGAACTGCTTTCAAGCAACTATTTGTCGTTAATAAAATACAATAAAAGATGTTTTCATATCAATAGATGAAGCGTTTACAGGGACTTATTCTCAATTACATTTTTGAATTATAATATTTCAAAAATATTTTATAACCAAGTTTCTTTATATTGTTCTTCTTTGAAGCCTACTGTAATTTTATTTCCTAAAATAGCTAACGGTCTTTTAACTAACATTCCGTTAGAAGCTAATAAATCTAACTTTTCATCATAAGTTAAGTCTTTCAATTTGTCCTTGAGACCAAGCTCACGATATTTCGCCCCATGAGTGTTAAAAAGTTTATTTACATCAATTTCAGTGTCTTCTATAATTTTTTTAAACTCATTTTTAGTAGGCGTATGCTGAACAATGTCAATAGGTTCAAAGCTAACTCCATACTCTTGCAAGAACTTAGCTGCTTTCTTACAAGTTGTACAATTAGGATACTGGTAAAATTTTATCATTATGCTGTACCTCCTATGTCTAGTTATCACTAATATATCAAATTTGAGAATAAAATGCCCCTAATATCAAGCTGATTTTTTTTATAACCTCTAAATGTCGGTTATAATAAGATTACTATTATTTAAAATAAAGGAGATATACTATGCAACCAATAAATTCTACAGATACTTTTAAAGAAACAATACAAAGTGACAATCCAGTTATTATTAAATTTGAAGCAGGATGGTGCCCAGACTGTAAAGTAATGGACATGTGGATTGATCCAATCACTGAAAAGTATAATGATTACCAATGGTATACAGTAAACCGTGATGAATTAGAAGACGTTGCAACTGATAATGATGTGATGGGTATCCCAAGCTTATTAGTATTTAAAAATGGAGAAAAATTAGCACATTTACATTCAGCAAATGCTAAATCTCCAGAACAAGTGGAATCATTTTTAGCAGAGACATTTAAATAAAACACAAGATTTCGCAGTAAAAATCCTATTTGTTTATGAGAAGTACTTAGACTGCCAGCAATGCTTTCGACTTTGTTGGTAGTTTTTTATATAGTTTTCGAGAACTCTGCTTTAGCTCGAAGTCTTCTATTAATATTTTTCCTAAATATTAAATGTGAAGTAATATGAAATAAAAATTGTCACACGACCGAGAAAGTACAAATAAAACTTATTAATTTTAGAAAAGATACTTCTTATTGTAAGATGAATCTAAGTCATATCAATGCTTTTCAAAATTAGAATATATTTGCAAAAAAACCAAATGTATTAAATACATTTGGTTTTTTACGTGCTATACCTTACTTGTGTTAGAAGTCGGACTTTTTATTGGATGACTTATTTGTGCTGAAATATGACATTTAAAATTTGTCTATAATATTACTTACATTTCGTTCTCTATGAGGTATCTTGTCCTTTAAATCAGTAAGATATAAAAAACCTACTAAACTTTCGTCATCTTTCACCCCAAAGAGTTCGCGCATCTCAGGGGTAAAAATGTAAGCTGGTGTCTTCCAACATGTACCAATCCCCGCTTCATGTAGCAATAGCATTAAATTTTGTGTGTAAGCCCCAAAAGCCATATAATTCTCTAAATTTTCTTTTTGTCTAGGATCTTCCTTTAATACAAGTGCCAACATCCCACCAAGATTCGTTGCTACATTGTAATGATCCTCTTGCTTTTTCGGTAAGTTAGGAAAAGCAATTTCAGTTAATTTCTTACTCATATCACCTAATCTATCTTTAGCAATATGGACCACACGCCATGGCTCTCTCATCCCATGATTAGGTGCGTCTGTGGCTTGTTGAATTGCTTGATATAAAGCGTTGTCATCTATATTCATATCTCTTTTAAATTTTTTTATACTTCGACGTTGTGCTATAGCCTCTTGCAGTTCCATTAATATCGCCCTTTCCTTATTGATAACTATTTTCAATTATATGATAGGACAATGTTATTTTCAAATTACTTATAGAACTTTAACTGTTGCTTTAAAGTTTCAACATGAATTTGGCCTGGAGCTTTTGGAGAATCTAGGCAACCATACGTTACAGACCCACCAAATACACCTTGTGCAGTTCTTGAAATAACTCCTAAATCAGACATCGCTATTCCCACCACTTGTTGTGATACAGAATCTGAAGTATCTGACATGGCGCTTAATAAATTAAGCACATCTTGTTTACTAGATGGCATAACTGCGACTTTTAAATAATCTGGTGTTAATTGATGCATTTTAAAATATAAATGTTTTAAATCATCCAATTTTGGTGTCTTGTTAAAATCGTGATAAGACAATACTACCTGAATTTGGCGTTGCTGAAATTGTCCGATTAAATCTCTCAATGGTTGGGGCTCATTTTTAGGTTCATATTCAATATCTATTAAATCTATATAATTTAATTTTAATAATTCAGATAATGCATGTATATATGCTTCACCTGTCAATACACCTTCTCCACCTTGCGCAGATGTTCGATAAGTCACAAGTAACTTTTTCCCTAAATTTAAATTATGAATATCTTCTACAATTTGTGAGATATGACTTAAATCAAATTTTGACCATTGGTCTATTCTCAATTCAATAATTTCTATTGAATCTTGAAATTTGATTAAGTCGTCTTTAATAGATTGTGAAAGCTTTTTTTTAGGTGCTATCGTAACAGCAATATCAACTTCAGTCATTTTATTACTTCCTTTATTATTTATGGTAAATGTAATTGTATAACAATTTTCGAAAATATAAAAATCAATACTTCATAATTATCAACGTGTTGCTCTTTTCATTTTACAATAATAAAAAATACTACTTACCTTTATAGACAGAATAGTGCTTCAAATTGCCATTTAAAATTCGTCTTTTAACATAAATCTTCAAACTCAAAAAAATTATGAATTATATATGATTTAAAATTTATTCTTCGGGTAAATAGTAATATAAGTCATTAAGGAGGTAATAAAATGGCAGTAAACTATGAAACTAAAGCAACAAATACAGGTGGCCGTAAAGGACACGTTCAAACAGATGATAAAGCAATCGATGTAGCGGTTATTCCACCAGATCAAGCAGATGCTGAAAAAGGTACCAACCCTGAGCAATTATTTGCAGCAGGTTACGCTTCATGCTTTAATGGTGCATTTGATTTAATTTTAAAACAAAACAAAGTAAGAGATGCTGAACCTGAAGTAACTCTAACAGTTCGTTTAGAAGATGATCCAGATGCAGAAAGTCCAAAACTCAGTGTTTCAATTGATGCTAAAGTTAAAAATGTATTATCTCAAGAAGACGCTGAAAAATATTTACAAGACGCGCATGAATTTTGTCCATATTCAAAAGCTACAAGTGGTAACATCGACGTTGACTTAAACGTTGAAGTAGTTGAATAATATATAATATAAATTTTAACCCCAATACTCTTTAAAGAGTATTGGGGTTATTTTTATACCATATGCTTTCTTTTGCCCTCTCAATTCTTGATGTCTTTTAATGTTTTCTGTATGGGTATTTAATTGTCATCCTCTTTAAAGAAAGCAAGGAAATAAACAATTAAAATTAAAAAAGAAATCAGGATAAGCACTGTGAGAGAAACGATAATAATCATTAAAGCCCCCAAAATCCATGCCTCCATTAAATATGTAATCAACTATATTATACCACAGTACATCAATTTATTTCTCATTACTTTAATTCAAATTTTAATTGGAATTTATTTTTTTAAAATAGATAAAATTATTCATTGAACAAAATTTAATCACTTTATATTTTTGAAAGATATTAAGTATAGAGTTGCTCAATGTTTTTATTTACTATATTATTATAAACAAATTAGTGTAATTATTTTTCAAAGGTGCATTATCTATATTTCCCAAAGTTTAGGAGGCATTCAATGACAACTATACGTTACTTAACAAATGAAGATTTGTCTACATACCACTCTTTTTTATTAAAGGGTATTCACAAAGAACTAGAAGTACTTGCTTGGAAATTACAAAATGAAAAATGTTTGGCTGAATTAGATATACAAAGATTATTTTCCTCAAATCCAACAGACTATGTTGTACTTGGTGCCTTTGAACAAAATGAATTAGTTGGCGTAGTGACATTAATTCATAAACAAAAATATAGTCTTTCTCATAAAGCAATCATAGAAAATATGTGTATCAAAGGTGACAATGAATGTGTTCGAGAATCAATTGCTAAATTACTGATGCAGCAAATTTTTAAAATATGTCATGATAAGAACATAGAAATATTATTAACCTCACTTATTTCAAACAATATTAGTGGCAAAGTGTTTTTCAGTAACTTGAACTTCGATACTTTATTTTTAGAAGAACACGCTAGAAAATATGATGATTATTATGTAGATGAACATTGGCTAATATACTACTTTAACGGTAATGATTTAGAATTAATTGATTAATGTATTGATATCTATTTATCAATTAGTGTTATATTAAGTTTATAATTCATATGACCTTATATGTTTCAATAAACAAATAAGCTACATTAAATTTTAAAAGCTTGCTTATAATAGTAATCAATCACCAATATTAAGTGATAGCTTGATTTAGAGAAAGGACTGAAGAATTTGAAGTATGCTACAACGTTAATATCATTGTTCTTATCATTAATTACACTAGCAACGCCATTACTAGCAGTTAATAAAGTTATAGAAGGTGACATGGGTATACTTGCTGGCACCCTGTTTATCCTTGGTGTTTTGCTTTTTAACTTATACGCTTGTATTCGAGGTGACCGTGTAGCAAATATATTTGCAATATTTGTATCGATATTTTCATTAGTCCTTATGAGTTATCCGATATGGAAAACATATATCGTTGGTGTTGTAATTTAAGGCTTCTATTTACGCATAATTTCAGCCAGTAAATATGAAAAGTTGTAAAAAAGCAGGAAATTCTTTAATTACAAAGAATTTCCTGCTTTTTTGATTACCAGATGACTTAAACTGGGTATATAAAAGAAAGAGCAAATCTTATATCACTCGTCATACGCAAACAAAATTTTTATGTGATTTATTTATTATATAACAAGCATTTATATAGACCCAAAATATAATTGATGTTGATTTATTTTATAATTATCGTTTCATATATAGAGTATATGGGTAAAACTTAACGTCAGATTTACAATATTAAGGAGTGTTTTTTATGAATCGACTTGAAGAGTGTAATTATATTAATCCTTCAAAAGTTTCACTTGATTGGGAATGCTTCGTCATTAGTAAGAGTGATATGGAATTAGATGGGCTACCTAAAGAACTCATTAACTCTTGGATGGCTCAAAACTTAATAGAACCCTTCTCTATTAGGAATAACGAAATAAATTTTAAAACGAAAGACATTAAAGATGCACTTCAGAAACAGAATTGGTACTATAAATCTTAAGTTAATAGTTAAGCAATATTTATATTATTGAGATATAGGCTTAATGCTCTTTTAGCAGATGCTAATGTTTCATGATCAAAATAATTACTATTAAAATACGAATTTAATTCATTATAGCTCGTTGCGTCTTTAGGAAAATTTTTATCTATCCTAATTTTATTAGCAAGTTGCCCAAGTGGTGTATCGTCTTCTATAAAACTAATTACAAAATTATAAAATGTCATAAGCATTACCTCGATTATATATTTTTTAATCGTTACGTGGTTAATCATTGTGTACTTTTGTCTAATCATATCAAAATAAAAATATTTGTCTACCACGATTATTTTTATTTATTAAATATTTCTAAGAATTTGTTGTTATTACTGTATTTAATTTGGGATTGTAAACTTTATAAAGTTTTTTAAATTTAATGTTAACTTTTGAAACCAAAGATTTTTCTTATTTTATAGATTCAAATCACTTATAAAAGTTAGTGCTATAGTTTATCTCATATCATTTCAAAAAGAGTTGTTAGCATTTTGAATTATGCTAACAACTCTTTTTAATTTAAT
>Ga0079226_10000391_pt1 | contig 30264 bp, 30 predicted proteins | sample Poulit2014_FD_76345 | JGI IMG/M metagenome (GOLD analysis project Ga0079226, IMG submission 76345) | Agricultural soil microbial communities from Georgia to study Nitrogen management - Poultry litter 2014 | ecosystem: Environmental > Terrestrial > Soil > Agricultural land | place: USA: Georgia...
AAATAAGTCTTCTAAATGCTGGTCATCTGCGGTTAACACAGCCATACCAATGGATACCGTAAAACGAACGCTCCCGCCTTCAGGCAGACAAACTTGAAGATTTTCCACCTTGCCCCTTAAGCGCTCGGCAACGTCCATTGCTTCGAGCATAGTCGTGCGCAGCAGTAATACAGCAAACTCCTCACCACCCACACGACCTAATAAGTCGACCTCGCGCAAGGTTTCAGTCATGACTCGCGCCAGCTCTTTCAACACCAAGTCACCGACCGCATGACCATAGGTGTCATTCACCTTTTTAAAGTAGTCAGCATCAACCATTAAAGCAACCAAGGACTCTTTATAACGCAGCGCACGTTTAAGCTCACTTCGACCTTGCTCATAAAAGCTGCGACGATTACGTATACCGGTTAAAGCGTCGATGCTCGCTTGCAACTCCAATAACGCCATAACCTGCTGCTCTTGATCTTTACGCAGCTGTCGCTGTACCAATAAATGAGCGGCTAACAGCGCAAGACCTGCCAGCATTAAAACCACCAGGACAATTAATGCCCGCCCCAAAGGTTGATTTAAAAATGAGCGGGAATTAATAAATTCACGGGGCAAAAAAACCACTAACTTCCACTGCGTATTGGCTTTCGATTCTGCGGTGATTAATGGATGATGCTCCATGCGGAAGTGTGCTGGCTGGTTGTCTAAAAAGTTTAGTGGCTCAACAGTTTGATAACGAAACACACCGCTATCTGTTTCCAGTACACCTGAGTCGTTGCCATCCACCACTGACCATGCATCGGGAAAAAGCCGTGCAAAAGTATGCTCTGGACGACCCAGATCAGCGCCCCATTCATTGCTACGCTCATGGTTACTGAGCCAATAGCCTTGGCTATCCAGCAACATTCCTTGCTGATTGATACGCTGACTCATGATCTGGCGAAAGCGCACCAGCATCCCTTTAGCCAAGTAATTGATCACCAAAACACCTGCTTGGTTACCTTGCTTATCGTTAAGGGCGGTCGAAAAGCGCAGAGTCGGCTTATAAGGCTTCTCTAAAACACCGTGTTCAACATTCAAATCCATGCGCGAAATATACACCTGCCCCGCTTGCATATGCTTTTTCACTTGAAAATAATAACGCTCTGCTTTGTTTTGTAAGTCTTTCTCAGCAATAACCTGCCCTTGGCCATCCACAAGATTGACTCTGACTTTTTCTTGCCCTGAATTATCAAGCAGACGAATTTGGTCAAAGCGATGAAAAGCCGTTGCGATGGTGACAAACATGTTTTCTAATCGCTGCTTTCTCTCTGCCGTACCTTCCTCAAGATACTCTTGCACAGCTGCGGAGCGAACAATCATATCCAGCATATGCAGCTGCTCATACATTTCCTTCTGCATCATCTGTACAGCAGAAGCAACCGCCACTTCTTCGTTGGCTAAGAGCTGCTCTTGTATGCCTTCTTTGTACTCCAAGTAGACAGGTAAACTCACCCCAATAAAGATCAACGACAGTAATAAAAAAAAACAACAAGAAGCGTTTAAAAACTGAACGCCCTACTTTAACCTTCTCAGGTATGGGTAGGATTGCGCCTTGTGTCGACTGTTGATCGGTCAAATTGATGTCCTTTATTGAAGTTTCGCCTTAAAAACAGCAGCAGAGCACATTAATGCGGAAAGAACCCTGCTTACGCATGCCTCTTTACTCTTTATAAAAACATAAATAAGCACTGATCAATAGCACTGCATATTGATTATATTTTAAACCTTGCTGTAAACAGCACCCATTAAAAAACTCGCACCATTAATAGCAATGATGCGAGTTTAATATTATAACAGTGGGGCGTTTCTAACGCTGCCATGTGGGCTAAAGGTTCATCCAGCCGGGCTTTACAGAAACACCCGCTTACAGCTGTCTAGACTAAGCTTTCACCGTCTTTTTTCGCTTTACGTATATCCAACACCAGTGCGCTGCATAAAGTGATCAGCACCAACGTTGACAGCACAGGCCACATCAACACATAAACTGTTAACCAAAATGTAGACATCCTTATTCTCCTTAAGCTTTTACTTCAGCTGCGTCATCTTCCACATGAAATTCAATAACGCGTTTATCAATTTTCGCAAAATCAAACCTTGCTGCCTTGCTGCGCAGTGTCATCAAGGTGCAAATAACGGTACTGGCACCATAGGCAGTCAGTGAACTCATAAGTACAGTGTAATCACGCAAAAAACCTACTGTGAAATACACTAAAACCAGAGCAGTTAAAGCACCTAAGATTAATCCCGCCAGCCGACCGAAAAAACCAAACGACATTAAGCCAATCACCACTCCGCCACCCACTGCTGCGAAAACTTCAAAAAATACTGCAATGGGGCCTGTAATGGGTAACCAGTCAAAGCGCACGATTAAGAACAGTAAAAAAGATACTGCAACCGACACAGTAAAGGCGGCATTAGTCACGCGGTCCCAATACAAGCTGGCAATCACTGGAAATACAATAGATCCCCATAAAGCGCCGACAAAAATCAACATGGATAAAATATCCAACTTTAAGCTGGCAAACACCACACCTAAGGTGGCTGCAACAACCATGGTCAAGCGCCCAACCCACAGCAGCTTATTGGGGTCTGGATTATTATTGGCGATATGCTTGCCGTACACATCGGTCATCACAATCGCGGAGAGCGCTGATAAGTCAGAGTCCGCCGTGGATGAGAGCGAGCCAATGACCATAATAAACAGCATGGCCACCATAAACGGCGGTAAATAAGTGGCGGCCATTTGTGGAATTAAGTTGTTTAAATCACCATCAATGGGGGTCACACCGGCCAGTAGCGCCAGCAAACCCAGCATGCCTAAACCAATGACAATGGAGCCGTAACCAATGGTTGCTGTTAAAAAACTGGACTTAATTAAGTCTTCACGCACTGCAAATAAGCGCTGAGCAATGGTTTGGTTACCAATGGCATAGGCCAATACCGCCACAAAGAAAGGTGCACCCTGTTCTAATATCGCAGTGGTTGAAAAGAAGTCCTGCTGCTCCAAGGTGAGATTGGACATCCCAGTTTCAAATAAAGCAGGACCACCCAACTTAAAGAAAATCATCGGGATAATAATCACTGCGGCTAAAATCATTGCCACCAGCTGTGCAAAGTCAGTAAACACAGATGCTCTAAAGCCTGACCAAAGGGTATAAGACAGTACCCCTATTCCGGCAATCAGCACGCCCTGTACAAAACTGAGCGGCGAGAGGATCGCCACTAAGGCACCGGCGGCGGTAAAGTTCACCATTAAACTGATCACACTACCCACGACGTTTGAGCCTGCGAGTATCATTTGGCTGGATGCACCGTGCCGCGCATGCATAATCTCTGCCAAGGTACTGGCATTCGGCGCCAATTCACGGAAGCGCCGGCCAAAGGGGTAAATAAATAGAATCATCAGCGCGCCCCAAAAACCATAGTGGATCGCACCGGATATTCCATATTTATAACCTGAACTGGCTGCAGCATAGAAAGATGCCGCCCAAATCCAAGTTGCCGTCATACTGGCCGCAGACATCCCATAGCCCACAGCACCATTGGCAGTCATATAACCATCTGCGTTTTCTTGTCTTTTACCGATTCGCAAGGTCAATAAAAAAGTCACACCGTAAAATCCCAACAGGATCAACAGTGCTGTCATCGTCGTAAACTGAAACATTCTTACTCCTCAATGCCGCAGCGTTACAAGCAGAACGTATTTTATACGCACGGCGCTATACGTTACTTAAGCACGGCTAGCAAGATGAGCCGGCAAGTAAGAAAAGAACTGCTGCCATAACAAACAAGGCGTTGCACTGATAGCTGTGCAAGCGGAACAACTGTAAACAGTTGGGGAGGTAAATCCCGCAGCGATGAGCCGGATTTTTCCGGGAGGCGCGCAAACACAATCTGCTTTTTGCATCTGCGACAATTGGTCACTATACCAGCAACTGCCACAATAGCCAAATACGATCAATTATATAAACGCAATAGCACAAACGTATAGCATCAAGGTTAGACCGCTACTGCGCGCTTTCTCGAAACAATGGGCGGGTCCAACGTTCAGATAACACCACCCCCAATAAAGTCAGTCCACCGCCAACTCCGTGATAAAGTTTTACGCTCTCTGACAAGACAAGCGCCGCAATGATAATGGTCAACACCGGCATTAAGTTAAAAAACACCGCTGTACGACTCGGGCCCAGCACACGAATGGCGTGCATCCAAGCCAATGGCGCGGCAATAGATGCAAATACGCAAGCAAACACAACCAAAGGTAAGTTAGTACTGTTTAAACCGGTTTTCTCAGAAAACCAAAACAGTGGAAATAGCACCACGATGCCAACTAAGACCTGTAAGTACAACAACTGCAACGCAGCAATATCAAGCTGCCAATATTTTAATAAAGTGCCGTACAGCGCATAAGCCAAAGTTGCCACTAACATCATGGCATCCCCGCTGCTAATGCCCTGCTCTGTTAAGTTACGCACATCACCGCCGCTGACCACCAATAGCACTCCGAGCAACGACAATACAGCGCCAAGCACAGCACCCATGGTCACCCGTTGGCCCAGCGCAATAATCGCCATGCCCAGCGACATCACAGGCATCAGTGACAAGATAATCCCCATATGGGTGGCTGACGTTTTAGGCGCGGCAAAGTACGCCAGACTTTGATAGACCGCCATACCCAGCACGCCCAGAATAAATACTTTCCACCAGTGTGGTTTAATCCTACTCCAGTTTTTCAATACCGGACGCAACATAAATGGGGTAAACAAAGCACCCGCAAACAACCAGCGATAAAAACCAATTTCCGCTGGGAAGATCACCCCTACGGTCATTTTATTCACCACCGTATTGGCAGCCCAAAATAATACCGCCAACAATGGAAAAGCGTATTGCACTTAAAACCCCTCACCCAATAACAACTTATGCTGAGCCGAGCGAGCTATTGAGCCAAGCCCCACCCAGCTTTAACAAAAAACAAAAACGGCTGGAGCAATTGCTACCAGCCGTTATTCAAGCATCCTACAGAACTGATGTGTATTTACATACCCAGCAACCTTGGTAAGCCCATAGAGACACTTGGTACATAAGTGACTACCACCAAGAAGCCCAGCAAAATCATCAGCCACGGCATCGCCGCGCGGATCACTGCTGACAAGGGCATGCCTGTGACTGCGGACGTCACAAACAAGTTCAGCCCCACTGGCGGGGTGATCAGGCCAATCTCCATATTCACCACCATAATAATCCCCAAGTGAATGGGATCAATGCCCAACTCTACCGCAATGGGGAATAAGATCGGTGCCAAGATCAAAATAATAGCTGATGGCTCCATAAAGGCCCCGGCAATCAGCAAGACAATATTGACCACCAATAAGAACATCCAAGGCTGCAAGCCAGCCTCTAACACCATAGCGGTGATTTGCTGAGGGATTTGCTCAGTGGTTAACACATGGGCAAATAACATGGCGTTGGCGATGATAAACATCAGCATGATGGTCAGTTTGGCAGAGTCTAAGACCACCTTAGGTGCTTCACTGATGCGCATGTCTTTATAGACAAATAACGCGATAAAGGCTGAGTACACTGCAGCCACCGCAGCCGCCTCAGTGGGGGTAAACATCCCGGAGTAAATTCCACCCAAGATGATCACCATCAACAGCAACCCCCAAATGGCTTTGCGAGCAGCGCTTAGCCATTCACGGAACGATGCGCGGGGTAAGGCGGGCAGATTTCTTTTGATGGCGATCAAATAGATGGCCACCATCAGCACCAAGCCTAATAGAAACCCTGGTACCACACCGGCCATAAACAAGGTGCCCACAGAGGTTTCTGTGGCTGCAGCGTAAACAACCATGACTACCGAGGGCGGAATTAAAATACCCAAGGTACCGGCGTTGGTGATAATCCCAGCGGCAAACGGCTGCGGATAGCCTGAGCGCACCATTCCAGCAATAGCAATTGAGCCCACCGCGGCAACAGTAGCAGGACTGGAGCCTGATAATGCCGCAAACAACATACAGGCCATTACCGCACCAATGGCTAAACCACCGCGGATATGCCCCACTGTGGCGTTGGCAAAATCAATTAAGCGTCGCGCTACACCACCGGTGGTCATAAAAGAGCCGGCCAGCAAGAAGAACGGAATGGCCAGTAATGTGTAGTGCTCACTGGTTTCAAACAGTTTAATCGCCAAAGAGCGTACTGAATCTGGGCTGAACAGAATAATGGTTACCGAACCTGCTAAACCCAATGATGCAGCAACCGGCACACCAATAAACATCAGCACAAAAAGTGCTATAAAAAGGAACAGAATGGTCATTATTTGGACTCCTCTGTTTCCGACAGCTTCATCGCATCAGCTGCTTCATCAGCTAAACCCAAGCCCACTTGTTGATTACGGATAATACGAATTAAGATTTCGAAAAAACGAATAAACACCAAAGCAAAACCAATCGGCACAATCATGCCAATATGCCACTGCTTGACCCCATACTGGCCCAAGTCATCAGCACCAATGGAGACTTTCATTAACGTACTGATCCACTCATAACTGGCAAAACTCAACAATCCGGCGTAACCCAAGCTGAATAAGCAGGCAATGATGGCAATAATGCGTTGCGTGGGTCGCGAAGCTAATTTGACTAACGCATCCACGCCAATATGCCCACCGATCCGCACCCCATAGGCTAAGCCAAAGAAAATCAACCAAGCAAATAACGCCTTGGTTAGCGCATTACTCCAAGTCATGGTTTGCACAATGTCTAAAACAAAATCGCCAATGCTATAAAAAAACTCAGAGACAGTTTCAGAGCGCTCAGCTAAAGCCCCTGCAATGCTGTAAAAAAGGGCATAAATATTATTTAAAATCACATAAACAAAGGTAACCAGCGTCATCGCCGCCAGTAAAAAAACAATAAAACCTTCTTCGAAGCGATCCCAAATCAGGCGCACAACATTCATTCATATTCCCCCGAAACCGATAGCCAAACACCTATCAGCAACTCACAGTCAATCACCACGCAGCTCTTAAGCCACGTGGTGATCTTCATGCGATTACTGCTGGTTAGCTGCTTCTGCTGCTTTGATGCGCTCAGCACCAATTTCTTTTTCAAACTTTTTCCAAACCGGCTTAACCTGCTCACGCCACTGCTCGCGCTGTTCTTTGCTCAAGTAAATGATCTCGGTTTTGCCGCTATCAATAATGGCTTGCTTATCACGCTGATTAAGCTCTTCAGCGTGCAAGTTCACTTCCACAGTAACTTCATCCATGATGCTGTGCAGCTCTGTGCGCACATCTTCAGGCAGTCCATTCCAGAACTCAGTGTTAGTAATCACCATGTACTCAAGCAAACCATGATTTGACTCAGTGATGTACTTTTGTACTTCATGCATTTTTTGCGAGTAGATGTTGGAGTATGGGTTTTCTGCACCATTCACCACGCCCGTTTGCAAGCCTTGGTACACCTCAGCAAAGCTCATTTTACGCGGGTTAGCACGTAGCGCTTTAAACTGCTCATCCAATACTGCAGACGCCTGTACGCGGAATCTTAAGCCGCGCGCATCTCTTGGTGTACGCAGTGGTTTATTGGCAGATAATTGCTTCAAGCCATTGTGCCAGTAGCCTAAGCCTGTGATGCCTTTATCTTCCATAGAGGTCAGCAGCTCTTGGCCCACCGGTCCTTTCTGAAAACGCTCAACTGCTGCCATATCATCAAACAAAAACGGTAAGTCAAAAATCTGGATCGGCTTGGAATAATGCTCAAACTTAGCCAGTGATGGTGCAATCAGTTGCACATCACCAAGTAGCAAGGCTTCCATTTCTTTGCCATCACCAAATAAAGATGAGTTGGGGTACACCTCAACTTCAACTTTGCCGGGTAAGCGTTCTTCGGCCAGCTTTTTAAACAGCAGCGCACCTTGTCCTTTTGGCGTGTGCTCTGCAACTACGTGGGAGAACTTAATAACGATGGGGTCGGCAGCTTGGGCTAAGCCAGCCAGTCCTAGAGATACAGCACAAACCAGTGCTTTAGCGGTCATTTTAAGCATTAAAACTTCCTCTTCTAATAATCTACGTCGCACAAGGCGCGCATTTTTGTTGTAGGCCCTGGTTACAAAGCCATAAGCCTTAGCTATACAGCAAGTTGCATACCAGCCGACAAAAACACGACTAAGGTCTATAAAACGCCCTTATTCAATGCGCATATAAGCTTAGATGACACACGCTTTGTTAAATCCCTCATCCGCACTGGCGGAATATCGCCATAATCACTCAGCGCTTGGCGGATTACCGCCAGAACTTTTAAAACTCAATGCATACCTCTTAAGTTTATCGTGCAGGGTTTTACGGGGCAGTTGCAGTGCTTCCGCCACCTCACGCAAGGATTGATGTGGATTGCACAACTCACTGGCAATTAAATTGCGCTCAAAAGCCTCAACCTGCTCAGCCAAACTTAAATTTGCCTGTGCTAACTCGGGCCGCTGCGTGCTCTGATCAATTGCTAACTCTAAGCCTAAGGCAAACCTTTCAGCAGCATTTTGTAATTCACGCACATTACCCGGCCAGCTGTGCTCCAATAAAAGTCCCCGCACCTGCGGCGTTAAGCTGGGCTCTGGAGTCTTATACTTCTCACTGGCGATGCTCACAAAATGCTGGAATAACGGTAAAATATCCTCTGCGCGCTCACGTAATGCGGGGATATTAATCTGTGCCACATTGAGACGGTAATATAAGTCAGCGCGAAAATGCCCAGCATCTGCAGCCGCCAATAACTTCTGTTTACTGGCGGCAATCACCCGAATATCTAAAGGAATCTGTTGGTTAGAGCCCACCCGCTCTACTACCCGCTCCTGCAGTAAGCGTAATAGTTTCACCTGCACATCCAGGCTCATGCTTTCTATTTCATCAAGAAAGATTGTGCCGCCGGCAGCGTACTCAAACTTACCAATGCGACGTTTTTGTGCTCCAGTAAAAGCACCTGCCTCATGCCCAAACAATTCACTTTCAATCACTGTTTCTGCTAGCGCACCGGCATTAATGGCCACAAAAGGTGCATCACTGCGCGACGACAAATCATGTAATGCCCGTGCCACCACTTCTTTACCGCTACCGGTCTCTCCGGTTATCAAGACATCGGCCTGAATGGTTGCCAAGGCGCTGACCTGTTCGCGCAAACGCTGCACGCTGGCTGACTGGCCCAATAAACGCTCGCCCAAGACACGCTGCTCTGCTAAAGCCAGGCGCAACGAGCGGTTTTCCAACACCAAGCGACGCACTTCTAGCGCACGCCTTACACTGTCGAGCAGCTGTTCACTGGCAAAAGGCTTTTGCAAAAAATCATAGGCCCCCGCTCGCATCGCTTGCACAGCCAAGGGCACATCACCATGCCCAGTAATTAACAACACTGGTAATTGGCTGTCGTGTTGATGCAGTTGTTCCAGCAGCTCTAAACCATTGAGTCCTGGCATGCGGATATCCGTCACCAACACCCCAGGCCATTGCGCTGGCAGGGCCTCTAAGACCCCTTCGGCACTGCCATAGGCCTGCACCTGCAAGCCTGCTAGATCAAAGGTTTGTGACAAAGCAGTGCGCAAATGAACATCATCATCCAATAGCAGCACACTGGTTTCGTAACTGATCTGCATCATGTAAAACGATCCTCACTGGAGTCTAGGTTCACCGTTGTTGGAATCTGGCGTAAATATAAACTGACTTGCGCACCACCGTCCGGATGATTGGCAAAGATTAAACGCCCTTTCAAAGCTTTAATTAACGCAGCACTGATCGCCAAACCCAGCCCTAAACCCTTAGCGCTGGTTTTCGAAGTGTAAAAAGGTTCGCAAGCGCGTAACAACGCTTCATCACTAAAGCCCGGGCCATTATCCCTTAATACCAGCACCACCCAACCATCTTGTACTTGAGTTTTGAGCCAAATTCGCCGTGGCCGCGCACTTTCACTCAGTGCATCTAAAGCATTACTGAATAAGTTGCTCAGCACTTGTCGCAAGCGAGTTTCCCCCGCCTCAACCCACAGCGTCGCCTCTGGAATATCGCGGATGATTTCCACTTGCAAGCTCCGCTTATGCCGCGCATTCAGGGCCAAGGCATCATCAATGGCTGGCTGCAACGCCACATGTTCTGAAGCTAAGCTGTCGCGGCGCGCAAAGGCACGTAAATGGCTAATAATAGACGCCATACGTTCAGTGAGCTGCCCCACTAAACTTAAGTTATTCCGCACTTCATCAAAACGCTGCTGCTCTAGGAGGATTTTGGCATTATCTGTGTAACTACGAATCGCCGCCAAAGGCTGATTCAACTCATGACTGATGCTGGCTGACATCACCCCTAAAGCCGATAGTTTACCGGCTTGTACCAGCTCATCTTGTGCGCGCACCAGTTCTTGCTGAGCGGATTCCCGCTCCAAGACTTCTTGCTTTAAACGATTATTAAGCGCTTGCAAGTCTAAGGTCCGGGTGCGCACGTTGTCTTCCAGAGCCTGCTTGGCTCGGCTGTCCATAGCAATGCGCTCTAAATAATGACTGCGGCGCTGCATAATTAAGCCCAATACCAACACAATCGCTAGCAAAGAAGCTGCAACCACCGCTATCGCAGTGCGTACCGGCTCATTAATCAGCCGCTGTGGCGCTAAAATGCTCACCTGCCAAGCAATTTCATCGAGCTGCTTAGAAAACCTCAGCCAATCGCGCTGATTCAGCTCTACAGGCTCTGGGCTAACCGATGTATAAGGCTGGTGTTCAGCCACACTCTGCTGTTCTGCGGCACTCAATTCGCGTGTTTTGGTAAAGCGCCAATCAGTCCTCGAGGTTAAAATAATGACCCCATTTTTATCGGTCACTAAGAGTTGCTCAGGGGTTTTACCCCACAGGGTTTCAGTAAAATCCAGATCGACCTTAACCACAATCACCCCAAGCACGGCACCATCCACATACACGGCACCACCAAAATAGTAACCACGCTTATAAGAAATATTACCTAAGCCAAAAAATTCTCCGCTGCCCTGATGCAAAGCATCATAAAAATACGGTCGAAATGAAAAGTTATTACCCACAAAGCTGCGCGCCTGATCCCAGTTGGAGGCGGCTAAAGTCAAACCTGCGGCGTCCATTAAATAAATCACATCTGCCCCAGTTTGTTGCTGCATGTGCTTAAGTAATGCATTGGTTGTCTGTAAAGTAGCTTGATCGGTGGGGGCTAGCAAAGCTTCCTGCACATTAGGTAAGCGCCCTAAGATTTGCGGCAACACTTCATAACGCTGCAAGGTGCCGCGCAGGTTAGCCACAAACAAATCTAAAGTCTGTTCGTTTTTACGCTGCAAACCTTCTAAGTAGTAACTTTCTACGATGCGCTGGATAGGCCACAATAAAACTAAAAAGAACAGAGCCAGCCAAACCAAGTAACGCCAACGTAATGTCGCCAACGTTATGTTCCCCCTTATTAAGATGCCGAAAAGAGCACGGCGTACTGATCGTCAAGAGTCTATTAAAATCAGTTAACCAGTAGTTTAATTAATGTTTTGACGTACTCAGGCAGCGCGTGGGAGTCGCGCAGCACAATGCTACGTTCACGTAAAGCCCAGCTTTCATTGAGCTGAATGATCTGCAAATCCATGGTTTGCTGATGCCGTGAGGCTGAAGATTCTGGCAAAATCCCGATGCCCACGCCCGCTTCAATCATTCTACACATGGATTCAAAGCCAAAGACCTGTATGCGCACATTAAGATCGCGCTGTAAGTTATCCACTTGATTTTTTAAGAAACGTAACAGGCTCGAACCTTCTTGCAAACAAATCTGCGGGTAATCCAAAGTGGCTGCTAAGTCAACAGACGGCAATTGGGCCAGTGGATGCCCCCGCTGGGTTGCCAGCACCAGACGGTCAGTACTGAACTGGATCACTTCCAAGCCTGAGGCTTTAATGGGCCCTGCAGTAATTCCTATATCACTGGCGCCCTCACTGACTCCGCGCACCACTTCCAGGTTGGCTCGCTCTTGTAAGTCAATGCTCAGCTGTGGGTGTTGTACCATTAATACCGCAAGCACTTCAGGTAAAAAATCAGTCACTGCCGTGGTGTTGGCAAAAATCCGTATATGCCCCACATGCTGATCACTAAATTCCGATAGTTCATTTTGCAAGTGTTGCGCCTGCCGCAAAATAATCCGTGCATGCTTAACAAAAGTGCTGCCTGCACTGGTGAGCTCCACCCCTTGCGAATCGCGATACAGTAAACGAACTGCTAATTGTTGCTCGAGCTTTTTAATTCGATTACTGGCTGCTGCAGTGGAGATAAAAGATTTACGGGCAGCTTGGGTCATGCTCGGGGACTCCGAGATATTGATAAACAACCGTAAATCAGCCAAATCAAAGTGCACAGTAGCGTTCCTCAGGCGTTAACTTAAAACTAACACCCTATTAAAATAAAGCAGATATACAAAACACCAGGTACTTTGTCATGATGCTGGCGGCAATACAAACCCTACGACTGCAATGATTAGCAGCTCTAGCCAAGTGAACGGCATCACTGCAGCCTAATCTGCACTAACAGTCAGACTGCCCTGCATTTTTTACTCGCCCTCTATATAAGGCTCTGGATAACGTGATCGACTTTCTTATTAATATCGCCATTGGCGGCTTGCTGGGCGTGTTTGGTGGTTTACTCGGAATTGGTGGCGGGCTCTTTGCTATTCCGACCCTGAGTTTATTGTACGGCATGGATCAACAGCTTGCGCAGGGTACCGCTCTGGCGATGGTGGTGCCCAACATTATGTTAGGTATCTATAGGTACAACCAGCGCAATAAAATCAACTGGAAAACCGCAATCATCTTAGGGGGCTGTGCTTTTGCCATGTCTTGGTTCGGTGCGCTAATGGCCATTGAACTGGACCGCCGTACCATGCGTGAGATTTTCATTAGTTTTCTTATTTTTATTGCGATTTGGAATCTTTTACAAATGCTGGGTCGGCGTGGCACTACAGGATTAAAACCATTGCGTTGGCCCTATTTTGCGGGCTTGGGCAGTGTTTCAGGTTACCTTGGCGGGCTGTTTGGGGTGGGCAGTGCAGTGATTGCCACCCCGGTGTTGACCATGTTCTTCGGCGCCACCCAGGTGGTTGCGCAAGGCTTATCCTTAGCTATTGCAGTCCCCACAACTATTGCCACCTTGGCCACTTATGGAGCACACGGCCAAGTGGATTGGCTGACTGGCAGCGCCATGGCGATTGGTGGAGTACTGACAGTGGGGTATGGAGTTCGGGCAGCACACAGCTTGCCGCAACACATTCTTAAAATCATTTTCAGCCTATTTGTTTTAGTCAGTGCGGCTTTGTTATACGGGCAATTATAAATAAAAAAGCGGCTTATGGCACTCAGAGCCATAAGCCGCGCGGTCAATCTATGGATAAGTTTAGTGGGCTGGTCTTACAAACTTATCATCACTGAAGTAATCAGCATAACTATCCAGCGCACCAATTAACTGCACTGCACCATTGCGCTTTTCCTGTATGTCACTGCTTTTTTCCATAATCTGCGCGCTGTCCATCATGCGGTAAATTACAATGTGTAATTGTTCGTCTGCAGCGGGTTCTAGCTCACAGTTTTCCACCATGTAAGCCACTTGCTTATTCACCTCATCAGCCAGAGCTTGATAACCTTCAGCATCCAACTGGTTGTTATGAATAGCATCTAAAGAACTGCCTACTGCCTCACTAACACCACGCATGGCCTGACGTAATGGCGCATCTGTTTCCCACTTTTGCCCTGCATTTAATTGCAGCTCAATACCGTCTAAATCATGGTGATCGTGATCTTCAGCCATGGCAGGCAAGCTAGCAAAGCTCATTGACACAGCCAAACCCAGTCCTAATAGAGTCAACATTTTTGACTGCTTCTTCATACTATATCCCTCACTATTTAATCATTTACACAGCGTGATGTGCTGCTTTGAATGTCAGCTTAACAAGCCGCCATAGATTATTCCTTGATCAGTCTTATGAAAGCCCCAAACCGTAAAGCCTCTTTAATTACAAGCACTTATCAAACATAAGTACGGCTTGTTACTGAGTGACCTACTTAAAATAATTGTTTATGCGTATAATGTGCGCTCGCTGCACCATTAGGTGCCCATGGTTCCCTCACCCCATTCAAAAAGGTGTTTTATGTTTGCTTTATCCGGCCCACGGCTACCTGTGGCAGTGGTCACACTGATCGCTTTCCACATTATGATTATCATTGCCAGTAATTTACTGGTGCAATTCCCCATTCAGCTGTTTGGCTGGCAAACCACTTGGGGGGCTTTTAGTTTTCCTTTTATATTCTTAGCCACTGACCTTACGGTACGTTTACTTGGCAAACAGCCAGCGCGCCGAGTCATTGCTTATGTGATGCTGCCAGCATTGCTGGTGTCTTATGTGATTTCTGTGCTTTTCCAGGAAGGCGAGTACCGCGGCGTTGCCGCGCTGTTACTGTTTAATAGTTTTGTATTGCGCATTTCTATTGCCAGTTTTGCAGCTTATGCGGTAGGGCAACTGGTGGACATTCAGGTTTTTGATCGTTTGCGCCAGCTTAAGCAATGGTGGGTTGCTCCGGCCACCTCTACAGTGCTGGGTAACTTAATAGATACTTTTGTATTTTTCTCAGTCGCCTTCTGGGCAAGTAGTAACGCCTTTATGGCTGCGAATTGGGTGGAGATTGCTGTGGTTGATTACGCGATAAAAATCATTATCAGCTTGCTATTATTTGTCCCTCTCTATGGTTTGCTGCTGAAGTTTTTATTACGCTTTATGGGCGTACCGGCCACTGTGAAACCCACGGCTTAATGTCAATTATTTCCTAGCAATCTCTGCTATAAAATTCGCTAAGCACACAACTGTTCATAAGTAGTGCGCTGGTGGTGCGGCAAGCGCAGCCATGGATGGCGAAGCGCCCGAATCGGGGCTGGATGCCCCGCTGAGGGAAAAGCACCACTAGCGTGCTACGCTGGGCACGTAGAGCTTTAAGAACTTTGTAACGCAGTCTGGCCTGCAGCGGTATAGCTGTTTATCCGTCGATGAACCCATCCAGGGTTCAACTCCGGCGCTGCGCCATCCTTGGCTACGCTCGTCACAGCTACACCGCTGCACGCATTGACCATTTGCAGTGCCTGCAAGGTCACCGCAACTACTCCGTATAACTCAAATTAAAAGTCCGCGACAAAACGTTTAAGTTAACCAGCCCCAACTACAATCTTGCTGACAACATCACTGCTCAAGAGTAGTGCGCTGGTGGTGCGGCAAGCGCAGTCATGGATGGCGAAGCGCCCGAATCGGGGCTGGATGCCCCGCTGAGGGAAAAGCACCACTAGCGTACTACGCTGGGTAGGATCTTAAGTATTGAGTTTTAAGGGTTTTAGCCAACAGCTGTCAGCAATACTGCGCCTCAAACGGCTGAGCTACTACTCATTCAGCTCGCCGCTGAACACATCATTAAAGTCCGGCTCGCCGGGAATCGAGCGCTCTTCTGCTGCCCAAGCACCAAGATCAATCAACTTACAACGCTCACTGCAAAAAGGCCGCGCTGGACTTTGCTCACCCCACTCCACAGGCTTTTCACAAGTCGGACAGGCCACCTTAGTCACTGCGCTCATGCTTGACCTCCTCTTAAGGTTAAATAAAAGTTATGTAAGCGTAACACTTCACGCTGCAACGCCGCTTTATCTGCAGCATTACTCAGCACATCATCAGCATACTTTAAACGCTCAGCACGTTTAAGCTGAGTCTGCATAATGGCTTGCAACTGCGCCTCAGAAACATGATCACGCTGCAGCGCTCGCGCCATTTGCAGCTCCGGCGGCACATCCACCACCAACACCCGTTGGACATTTTTATATTGTCCCGACTCAATTAATAATGGCGAAACCAATATGGCATAGGGCGATTGTGCTGAATCCAAAAACTGCTTTATTTCTGCACGTATCAAAGGGTGCAACAACTTCTCCAGCCATTGCCGTTGCTCAGGCGCAGCAAAAATGCGCTCACGTAATGCCGCACGGTTGAGCTGCCCATCAGCCAGCAAGATCTCAGGACCAAAATGCTCAACAATTTTTTGTAAAGCCGGTCGGCCCGGCTCCACTACCCAGCGCGCTGCATGGTCAGCATCAATGGTTGCAATGCCCTGCTGCGCAAACACATCCGCAGCAGCACTTTTGCCGCTACCAATACCGCCGGTCAGACCTAATACCCAAGGTTTACTCAACCCACTGTCCTTTATTCAACTGTTATCCTGTACTGACTGCACCCCGCCAGTGCACAGCTCTTTTATTTAGGAAAAAACAAGCGCTTCAATTCTGTGCCTGGGTCATTGGCGCGCATAAACGCTTCACCCACCAAGAAAGCATGCACATCATTCACTTGCATCAACTCAACATCGGCACGTTGTAAAATACCGCTTTCGGTGATCACTAAGCGGTCTTCTGGAATGCGCGGCAACAACTCTAAAGTGGTTTCTAGGGTCACTTCAAAATCATGTAAGTTACGATTATTGATACCCACCAATGGCGTATCCAGATGACTCAGGACCCGATCCAGCTCCTCAGCATCATGCACTTCCGCTAACACATCCATGCCCATCTCTTGAGCTGCGGCAGCCAGCTCACACATTTGCTCATTATCCAGACAAGCTGCAATCAGCAGCACACAGTCAGCACCTAAAGCACGGGACTCGATAATCTGGTACGGATCCACCATAAAATCTTTACGAATCACTGGCAGCTCACACGCTGCGCGAGCTTCTTGTAAATAACGGTCAGCACCTTGGAAAAAATCAATATCAGTGAGCACTGACAAGCAGGTCGCGCCACCTTGTACATAGCTTTTCGCCAACTGTTCGGGAACAAAATCTTCCCGAATCACCCCTTTACTGGGTGAGGCTTTTTTGATTTCCGCAATCACTGCCGGACGCTTTTTTTGCACCTGCTGTTTTAGTGCTTGGGCAAAGCCGCGCGGTGCAGAAGCCTCTGCAGCTTGGCTATGCAGCTCACTTAAACTCACGATTTGTTTACGCTGCGCAACTTCTTCGTGCTTACGGGCGACAATTTTTTCTAAAACCGTTGGAATACTCATGGGGCCACGGCCTCCTGCTTAAATACTGATGTAAAAGAGATGAGTTCTGTGAGCTTCTCTAAAGCAAGACCGCTATAGATGGTGTCATGGGCACGGGCCACGCCTTCTTTTAAAGTGCTCGCCACACCTGCTGCATACAAGGCTGCGCCTGCATTTAAAGCAATCATTTCCGCTGCTTTATGGGCATAAGGTGACTCACGCTTACCTAAAGCATCATAAATCAATTGATAAGAGGCGTGTGCACTCTCCACTTCTAAACCAATCAGTGACTGGCTGTTAATGCCAAAATCTTCGGGCTGAATACGGTACTCAGTGATTTCATTATCTTTCAGCTCTGCAACAAAGGTTGGTGCACCTAAACTGATTTCATCCATACCATCTTGCGCATGCACCACCAGGACATGGTGACTGCCCAAACGCTGCAAGACCTCGGCTAAAGGACGGCATAATTGTTTGCTAAACACACCAATGACTTGATTTTTAACCTGCGCGGGATTGCTCATTGGGCCTAAAATATTAAACAAAGTACGCAAGCCCAGCTCTTGTCGTGGGCCACTGGCGTGACGCATCGCACCGTGGTGGGCTGGGGCAAACATAAAACCGACCCCTACGGTTTCAATGCAGCGGGTCACTTGTTCGGCGGTTAAATCCAGATAGACACCGGCTGCTTCCAGTAAATCAGCACTGCCGCTTTTCCCAGACACCGCACGGTTGCCGTGCTTGGCCACCAGACCACCTGCGGCAGACACCACGAAAGCCGCAGCAGTGGAGACATTGAAAATATTCATGCCATCGCCACCAGTGCCACAGGTATCAACCAGATGCTCGCCGCTAATCGCCACTGGCTCAACCAGCTCACGCAACACCTGCACTGCGCCGACAATTTCATCAATGCTTTCACTTTTCATGCGCATTGCCACTAAAAAGCCACCCACTTGAGCTTCAGTGCACTGCCCAGTCATGATTTGCCGCATTACTGTTTGCATTTCTGCGGTGCTCAAATCGAGATGACTCACCACGCGATTCAGCGCTTGTTTTATATCCATTAACGCTGCCCTCCCCTTTGTTTTAAAAAGTTTGCCAACAGAGCATGCCCCTGTTCGCTTAAAATTGACTCTGGATGAAACTGCACCCCTTCAATAGTTAAGGTCTGGTGCTGGATTCCCATAATGGCTGCTAGTTCACCTTGCTCGGTTTGCGTCCACGCAGTAACTGTTAAAACAGCGGGCAAATTATCTGGATTAACCTGCAAAGAATGGTAGCGGGTTGCTGTGAACGGATTATTTAATCCGGCAAACACCCCTTGGCCCTTATGATAAACAGGGCTGGTTTTACCGTGCATCGGCTGCTGCGCGCGCACCACTTCACCGCCAAAGGCTTGGGCAATACTTTGATGCCCCAAGCACACCCCTAAGATTGGCACTAAACCAGCAAAGCTCTTAATGGCCGCCAAGGACACACCGGCTTTATCTGGCGTACAAGGGCCTGGGGAAATCACCACATGCTCAGGTTGCATGGCCAGTAGTTCCGGCACACAGTACTCATCATTGCGCACCACCTTAACCTCAGCACCCAACTCAGCAAAGTACTGCACTAGATTCCAAGTAAAGGAGTCATAATTATCAATCATTAGCAGCATCTCAGCAGCTCCTTTGGCGGTATCGTCACAGGCCCTTACAGTAGTTCTTTGCGTAGCTGGGCTGGGCTTTTCGGTGAGAGTAAACCCGGCGCAATATCAAATACAGTTTTTGCACCGATATCGTTAAGGCGAGCTAAACGGTGCACCGCACGGGCATAGGCCACCAGCACACTGGCGGTAAACTCAGGATTGCTGCCCAAGGCCAAGGAGAATTCCATGGTTTGCGTATTCGCCGCACCGGTATTGCCACTACGAATCACAAAGCCGCCGTGCGGCATGCTGCTGTGCTCTTTATTAAAAGTTTCCTGATCAATAAAGTTGACCGTGGTATCAAAATCAGCAAAGTAGTTGGGCATGCTTACAATACTGTCCCGCACCGTGTCTTCGTCAGCACCCTCTTCTAGCACCACGTAACATTCACGTTTGTGCTTCTCTCGGGTGGTCAATTCGGGACGTTCACCACTGCGCACTCGAGCAATCGCTTCTTCCGATGGCAGCGTGTATTGCACGCCAGACTTCACCCCAGGCACACGGCGCACCGCATCAGAATGCCCCTGACTCAAGCCTTTGCCCCAAAATGTATAGGTTTCACCTGCAGGCAAGATGGCCTCACCCAATAGGCGGTTGAGCGAAAACATCCCCGGGTCCCAGCCCACCGATAACAACGCCACACGGCCGGCATCCCGAGCTGATTGATCAAGAGCCGCATAATACTCAGGCACTTTGGCGTGGGTATCAAAGCTATCCACCGTATTGAAAAACTTTGCCAGGTAAGGGCCTTGCTCGGGCAAGTCCGAGCGGGAGCCGCCACACAGAATCATCACATCCACTTTATCTTGATACTGTTCAATATCAGCCATGGCATACACCGGCGTGCTGCTATCCAATAAAGTGACACTGGCTGGATCACGGCGGCTGAAGACACCCACCAATTGCATGTCTGGGTTTTGTGCTAACGCTGCTTCAACGCCGCGCCCTAAATTACCATAACCGGCAATGGCTACTCTGATTTGCTGATTCATGACAACCACCTTTTACAATTAAAACAAAAATAATTTACTCTTATGCTCAGTGCCCCGGCTTACTTTGTTCAGCTAAGGCCACTGCTTTAAACATGGCGCGACGCTTATTGAGGGTTTCTTCCCACTCCAATTCAGGTTGTGAGTCAGACACTATTCCCGCCCCAGCTTGTACATGCAGCTGACCGTTTTTAATCACTGCCGTGCGAATCGCAATGGCGGTATCCATATTGCCATTCCACGCCCAATATCCAACTGCGCCACCATACACACCACGTTTTACCGGTTCGAGCTGATCAATAATTTCCATGGCACGCACTTTAGGTGCGCCTGACAAAGTGCCGGCTGGTAAAGTGGCGCGTAACGCGTCCATGGAGTTGAACTCATCACGCAGCTCGCCGGTGACATTAGAAACAATGTGCATGACATTGGAATAGCGCTCGATGATCATTTTTTCGGTCACTTTGACACTGCCTGTTTTGGTCACTCGACCCACATCGTTACGGCCCAGATCAATCAACATCAAGTGTTCTGCCAGTTCTTTTTGATCGGCTAACAACTCGTGCTCAAGCGCTTTATCTTCATCCTCAGTAGCCCCCCGTGGACGGGTGCCGGCAATCGGGCGCACCGTGACTAAGCCATCTTCAACCCGCACCAACACCTCCGGTGAGCTGCCCACCACATGGAACTCGGCAAAGTTAAAGAAGTACATATAAGGAGTGGGGTTAAAGCAACGCAGCGCACGGTAGAGGTCAATGGGCGCAGCGCTAAACGGCACTGACATGCGCTGTGAAATCACCACCTGCATGCAGTCACCGGCGGCAATATAGTCTTTAATCTGCAGAACCGCTTGCTGGTAATCGTCTCGGCTAAAACTCGAGGTAAACTGCGGCTCAGGGCCTGCCATTGCATTGAGATCAATACCCAATCGTGGGGTCAGAGGCTTGCTCAACTGCGCTGCTAATAGATCAAGCTCCACTAAGCCACGCTGATAAGCATCAGGTTGACTGGGATCTGCGAGGACAATTAAGTGCATTTTGCCCGACAAGTTATCAAACACCACCACAGCGTCTGAGACCAACAATAAGATATCCGGTGTGCCTAACGGATCTGGATTGGGGCAGTCAGCGAGGCGCTCCTCCACATAACGTACACTGTCGTAACCAAAGTAACCCACCAAGCCGCCATTAAAGCGTGGCAAACCTGGCAAAGTGGGCACTTGATAACGCGCTTTAAATTGCTCAACAAACGCCAGCGGATCATCCACCTCTAAGTCTTCCACCACCCGCTCATGGGTAATCACCCGCACCCGCTTACCATCCACCCGTAAACGGGTGCTACTGGGCAAGCCAATAATGGAAAAACGCCCCCACTTCTCACCCCCCTGCACAGACTCTAAAAGGTAGGAGTAAGGCGCATCAGCCAGCTTTAAATAAATCGATAAAGGGGTATCAAAGTCAGCCAGTGTTTCGCGGGCTAAAGGAATGCGGTTATAGCCTTGATCAGCTAAACGTAGAAATTCTTCGTGGGTCATATCAGCCTCGTGGCAAGAGGAAAAAAGGGAACACAAACCAGATCGCCGAGTGGGCGATTATCAATTAGACACGCCAACGCCAACGGCCTGATGCCGCTGGTAATCTGCCTATCAATAGTTTGTGATCAACAACCACGAGCGGATCCCTTGGTGTGGACTGAAAATAAGAGTCAACACTAGCGCAGGCTAAGCTGACACGCAACCTATAGATGCCAGTTTCATTAACTAAACGCTGTTTAACGCTTGGCTTAACTAGAGCTCATAGTATTTAATGCCATTTGCGCAACAGGATAAAATCTTCGCCAATAAAAAGGCCTGCGCGGGCAGGCCTTTTTATATCGCTGGCAAAACACTCGATTTAGCGAAATAAGTCTCGCAAATCGTCCACCACCAGCGCAGGATTCTCGGCGCTAATCGGCTCACCATAGTTATAACCATAGCTCACCCCTACACAGGCCACTTGTGCAGCCCGCGCGGCATGTACATCATTTTTAGAGTCACCAATGAACACGCTTTGCTCGGCGCTCACCCCAGCCTGCTGCATCACCCAGAGCAAGCCGGTGGGATCGGGTTTTCGTTGCGGAAAAGTATCGCCACCCACCACCCAGTCAAAGTACTGCGCCATGTTTATTTCTGCCAGCAGATCCGGTAGAAAACGTTCTGGCTTATTGGTCACCATCGCAATTTTAATACCCAGGTTTTGCAGCTGAGCTAAACACTCAATGGCACCTGGATACAGCGTGGTTTGGCTGTCCACCTGAGCGTAGGCGTCCATAAAAATAGCCAAAGCTTGAGCTTCTTGCTCTGCACTGATGGCTTGGTGGTCATAGTTATCGGCCAAAGCGCGGCGCACCAAAATTGGCGCACCATTACCCACCCAATTACGCACTTTATCCATACCAGCAGGGGCACGGCCCAGTTGCTGCAACATTTGATCAGTGGCATCGGCTAACTCTGGTACTGAATCAATTAAGGTACCGTCCAAATCAAACATCACCAGCTTGGGCAATGCGCCACCTAACACTTGTGCCAATGCAGTCACAGCTGCACCTCGGCCAATTCGGCACGCATGGCTGAAATCACTTGGGCATAGTCAGGCGCATTAAAAATTGCGGAACCAGCCACAAAAGTATCAGCACCTGCTTCAGCAATTTGCTTAATATTTTGCACATTGACACCGCCATCCACTTGCAAGCGAATCGGCAAGCCACTGTCATCAATTAAAGCACGCGCTTCGCGCAATTTATCTAGGGTTCCGGGAATAAACGACTGCCCACCAAAACCTGGGTTTACACTCATCAGCAACACCATATCCACTTTATCCAATACATATTTGAGTACATCCAAAGGCGTCGCTGGATTAAAAACCAAACCGGCTTTACAGCCTCCCTGCTTAATCAGTTGCAAGGAGCGATCAATGTGCTCAGAGGCTTCCGGGTGGAAGGTAATGTAATCGGCACCGGCTTCAATAAAGTCACCAATGATTCGATCCACAGGCTTGACCATCAAATGCACATCAATCGGCGCTTTAATACCGTATTCACGTAAAGCACTGCAGACCATGGGACCAATGGTTAAGTTGGGCACGTAATGGTTATCCATCACATCAAAGTGCACTGTGTCCGCGCCAGCCGCAAGTACGCGCTCAACGTCCTCACCTAGACGGGCAAAGTCGGCGGATAAAATAGATGGTGCAATCATAAACGGCTGCATTAGAGTCCCCACGATAAACAGATAAATATGAAATAAATAACGCCACTCACCCAGCACACACTGGGCGAGTCAAAGCTGCAAAAGTTTTTCCAGTTCTGTAATCTGCTGTTGCAGCTGTTCTGCTGTTCTGCTGCGCACAGTGGCATGCCCCACTTTGCGGCCAGCTTTAAAGGCTTTGCTGTAATCATGCAAATGACAATCCGCTACCGCCAGCACCTCTGCAGCGGCTGGAATACTGCCGATAAAGTTCAGCATGGCGCTATGCCCTACTTTTTCAACTGAGCCCAGTGGTAAGCCGGCCACCGCACGCAGGTGGTTGGCAAATTGACTGCACTCGGCACCTTCAATGGTCCAGTGCCCCGAGTTATGTACGCGCGGCGCAATTTCGTTGGCTTTTAAACCGCCGTCCACTTCGAAAAACTCAAACGCCAAGACCCCCACATAATCCAGCTCGTTTAATACTCGGCTGGCATAATCTTCGGCTAGCACTTGTAACGGGTGTTGCTCACTGGCCACCGACAAATGCAAAATCCCATCGTTATGCACGTTATGCACCAATGGATAGCAGCGAACTTGCCCCTCACGGCTACGCACAGCAATCAAAGAGACTTCACCACTAAAATCAACAAAGCCTTCTAAGATACAAGGCACATTGCCTAAATAAGCAAAAGCATCCACCACATCAACAGCTTCGCGTAATACTTTCTGGCCTTTACCGTCATAACCTAAGGTGCGAGTTTTCAGCACTGCGGGCAGACCAATTTGCTCAACCGCTGCCTCTAAATCCGCTTGCGATAACACATTAGCAAACTCAGTGGTGGGAATGTTTTGCTCTTTAAACATGGACTTTTCAAACCAACGGTCACGGGCAATACGCAAAGCATTGACGCTGGGGTAAACAGGCACAAATTGCTCTAAAAAAGCCACGGTTTCTGCTGGCACACTTTCAAACTCAAAAGTCACCAAATCCACCGTTTCAGCCAGTTTCTGTAAGTGCTCTTGCGAGTCATAGCCACCCAGTAAATGCTCACCAACGGCCGCCGCACAGGCATCTGGGGCTGGATCAAGAAAAGTAAATTGCATCCCTAAAGGGGTTCCTGCCAGCGCTAACATGCGCCCCAGCTGTCCACCACCTATTACACCTACTTTCATGATTTAAGCCTCTCGCGGATTTGGGTTGTCTAAGACAGTTTGGGTTTGTTGCTCACGGTATGCCTGCAAGGCTTGGTGAAATTCTGGATGTTTGTGGCCAATAATACTGGCAGCCAATAAAGATGCATTAATAGCGCCAGCTTTACCGATTGATAAAGTAGCAACTGGGACACCTGCCGGCATTTGTACAATAGACAGTAAAGAGTCCACACCGGACAGCATAGATGACTGTACCGGCACCCCTAAGACAGGCAAGTGGGTTTTTGCTGCACACATACCCGGCAAGTGGGCTGCACCACCGGCTCCAGCAATAATGACTTCAATGCCACGCTGATGGGCTTGCTCAGCATAACTGAACAATAAATCTGGGGTACGGTGCGCAGAGACCACTTGCACTTCATAAGGAACACCTAAGGTTTCCAGTGTTTCAATGCTGTGGCTCATCGTACTCCAATCCGACTTGGAACCCATAATCACACCAACCAGTGGACTCATCAGTATTGCCTCTTCTAGTTTGGACGCTCATTCGCGCTGCAAAAATAACAAACCACGCAGCTGGGCGTGGCTTGTGAAAGAAAATTTAAGTTAAATTATAACGTACTTGCCATAGTGTTACTAAACGCCGCGTGAATTTTAAAACATCGACGATAACGGCTTTAGTAACCACCCTGCACCTGCAAACTCGCACCAAGCTCAACGGCCACAGCCCAAGGCAAAAGCACTGTATCCAGTAAAAAGCTCAAGGGTAAATCTACAGCGGCATACTTAGGTGGTTGTGCGCCAAAACGCTCAACAGGGTAACAACCCCCTTGCAAACTGTACCAGTTCAAACGGGTTCCTGAATAAATAACAGGCGCGTCAATTTGCGCAGCATCCAAGGTACGTATACTGGCACACCCACTGGTCAACACTAGAGCTGTTAAAATCAGCAGCTGTAGCCTGTTACTCATCCCAGCCCGCTTGATGGTGCTCACCCCAACGCGGCAACATATCTTGCGGAATTTGTAACACATTTAGGATACGTGCAACCACAAAGTCGATTAAATCATCAATGTTCATCGGCTGATGATAAAAGCCCGGCGAAGCTGGCAATATCACCGCGCCCATATTAGATAACTTGAGCATATTTTCTAAGTGAATACTGGAGTACGGCGCTTCACGAGGCACTAAAATCAATTGTCGACGTTCTTTTAACGTCACATCCGCGGCCCGTTCAATTAAGTTGTTACAGGCTCCGCTGGCAATTGCCGATAAAGTTCCTGTGGAGCACGGCACCACCACCATGGCATTGGGTGCACCTGAACCCGAGGCCACCGAAGACATCCAATCTTCTTTGCCATACACCCGTACTTGCCCCGCAGCCGCACCAGTGTACTCAGTTAAAAATTGCTGCATCGCCTGTGGTTTAGCTGGCAACAGCACATCGGTTTCTGTAGCCAGCACCAACTGCGCCGCTTTAGAAATTAAAAAGTGCACCTCACGGCCTTCTTGGACTAAACAATCCAATAACCGCAAACCATACAGCGCCCCTGAAGCACCGCTCATGGCTAAAGTAATCCGCTCTGGTCCCGTCATACGGTTTCCTCCAAGGCTTTCAACAACTGTTGATGAATACCAGCAAAGCCACCGTTACTCATAATCACCACTTGGCTGCCAGGTTTGGCCAGCGCCACAACGCCATCAATAATATCCTGCAGGCTACTGCACACCTGAGTAGGCACTGTGGCCTCTGCCACACTCCCTGCCAAGTCCCAACCCAAGCTATCTGGCGCATACCAAAATACTTGATCAGCCAACGCAGTAGATGGCGCTAAACCTTCACGGTGTGCGCCTAGTTTCATCGAGTTCGAGCGCGGCTCAATCACCGCAATAATCTGCTGCTGCCCCACCTGCTTACGTAAACCGTCTAAAGTGCTGGCAATCGCCGTGGGGTGGTGGGCAAAGTCATCGTACACTGTCACCCCACGTACACAGCCAAGGTTTTGCATTCGCCGCTTGACGTTTTCAAAGTCAGCCAGCGCCTGCGCAGCATGCTCACCAGTCACCCCCACATGGCGGGCAGCTGCTAAAGCAGCTAGGGCATTGGCCACATTGTGCAAACCAGTGAGCGACCAGCGCACCACCCCTTGCCTGACACCATCCAAACTCACACTAAATTCTGAACCATCTTCTTTAATTAATTGTGCCTGCCACTGTCCATGCGGCCCTGTGGTCTGCACTGGTGTCCAGCAGCCTTGCGTTAATACCCGCTCAATGGCTTGTTCTTGCGCCGGATAAATAATTAAACCATTGCCAGGTATTGTCCGCACTAAATGGTGAAACTGTTGCTCAATGGCCGCCAAATCAGGAAAAATATCGGCATGGTCAAACTCTAAGTTGTTAAGAATAGTGGTGCGGGGTCGGTAATGGACAAACTTAGAGCGCTTATCAAAAAACGCACTGTCATACTCATCGGCTTCAACAACAAAAAAATCTGTTTCGCCCAAGCGGGCCGATACCCCAAAGTTTTGCGGCACACCACCGATTAAAAAACCGGGCTGCATACCAGCATACTCAAGAATCCAAGCCAACATACTGCTGGTGGTGGTTTTGCCATGGGTGCCAGCTGCGGCCAACACCCAGCGCCCTTGCAACACATGCTCTGCCAACCACTGTGGGCCAGACACATAGGGCAAGCCCACGTCCAATAGGTACTCCACCGCTGGGTTGCCCCGTGATAAGGCATTGCCCACCACCACTAAATCCGGCGCAGGCTGTAGATGTTCTGGCCTATAACCTTCCAGCAACTCAATACCCTGCTCTGCCAGCTGGGTGCTCATTGGTGGGTAGACATTGGCATCTGAACCGGTAACTCGATGCCCTAACTCTTTAGCCAGCAGCGCTAAAGACCCCATAAATGTGCCGCAAATACCTAAAATATGAATATGCATACGAACCTCGAATAATTGCTAGCCAGATTAACACAAGCAACAGCCATACATTTGCATCTGCGCGCTGCTTTGAGGCAGGATTGTTGAGGCCAGTGCTGACCAACCACTATATAAGAGAATTGCCATGCACATCGTTCCCGCCAAGCTCGAACACCTCGAGCAATTAACGCCAATGTTTATTCATTACCGCGAACTGTATGGTGCTATGCCACAACAAGAGGCCTCCAAAGCATACCTAAGCGAACGCTTAAAGAAACAAGAAGCAATTATTTTACTGGCCTTCGAGCAAGAGGTTTTAATAGGTTTCTGTCTAGTTTATCCCAGCTTCTCTTCGGTATCTTTACGGCCTATCTGGATCTTAAACGACCTCTATGTGGCAGAGGGCGAGCGCCGTAAGCACGTTGCTAAAAAACTTCTTCAAGCCATCTGCGCACAAGCCCGTGAACATGGTGCGGTGCGCTTGCGAGTATCTATTAGCACCAACAATCTGATTGCCCAACGCCTGTATGAGTCGGCTGGTTTTATCGAAGATCAGCACTTTAGAAGCTACATCGCCTTACTGTAAACAACTTGGCTGACTCTTAGCGCTCACTTTTGTAAGCGCTAAGAGTCTCTGCCCCCAGCAATGTACTCAGCAAATAATTAACTCACGGCAATATTTGGTATAGCCCAACAATTACCCCTATAATTGCCGCACTTTTCACTTCCAACTGGACATATCATCATGAGCTTTAGCAAGATCCCTGCAGGCAAAGATTTACCCAACGATATTTATGTGGCGATTGAAATCCCCGCCAACCATGCTCCTATCAAGTATGAAATTGATATGGAAACCGACAGCCTGATGGTTGACCGTTTCATGGCCACACCCATGTTTTACCCTGCAAACTATGGCTTTATTCCTAACACCTTAGCTGACGACGGTGATGAGCTGGACGTTTTAGTGGTCACTCCATACCCAGTCACACCGGGTGCAGTGATTCGCGCACGGCCAATTGGCGTACTCAATATGACCGACGAAGCCGGTGGCGATGCGAAATTGATCGCAGTGCCCCACCAAAAAGTCACTGAACTGTACAACGATGTCCACGAGTACACCGATTTACCGCCACTGCTTATTGAGCAGATCAAGCATTTCTTTGAAAACTACAAAGACTTAGAAAAAGGTAAGTGGGTCAAAGTTGAAGGCTGGGGCGACGCCGCTGCGGCCCGTGCTGAAATCAGCAAAGCAGCCGCCGCTTTTAACAAGTAATGTTACGCCATAGCGGTTAACGTTCTTGATTAGCCGCTATGCCCCACTCTCTGCACTGCACCCTGCTACACTACTTTTCCCAGCACACCAGCCTAAACTCAGACCCTAACCGTCATCCGCGCACAGCTTTGCGGCTAATCTACTAATAAGCACCTTAATAATTTAGCTCGACAACGACTACTGCTATACTTTCAACACTTTAGCTACAGCACTGCAGCCTAAGTCAGTGATCTGCTGTGTTTTAACTTGATTTTTATTAGTGTGAGGATTGTATGGCACAGCCTAAAAAAGCACCTGCATTTGAGCAGTCGCTCAATGATTTACAAACCCTCGTTGAGCGCCTTGAAAGTGGCGATTTATCCCTAGAAGAATCACTCACTACTTTTGAGCAAGGCATTGCCTTAACCCGTGAGTGCCAAAGCGCCTTACAAGATGCTGAGCAGCGCATCCAATTGCTCTTGGAAAAAAACGGCACACTTACTGAACAACCTGACGATGGAAGCCTACTGCCTTGATCTCAGACTACCAACGCTTTTGTCAGCAACATGTTGATGCTGCACTGGAACAACTCCTCACGACCCCCACCGCAGAGTTGCAACGTTTGTATTCCGCTATGCATTACAGCGTAATGAATGGTGGTAAGCGTGTGCGTCCTTTATTGGTGTTTGCCAGCTGCCAAGCACTGGGTGGGGAAATACAACAAGCCTATGGCGCAGCTTGCGCAGTGGAGTTGATCCACGCGTATTCACTAGTGCACGATGATCTACCCGCCATGGATGATGATGCCTTACGCCGTGGTCAACCAACCACCCATAAAGCGTTCGACGAAGCCTATGCCATTCTTGCTGGCGACGCATTGCAGTCCTTGGCTTTTTCTGCCCTAACTGATGAAAACCTCTCGCCGATCAGCAGCCAACAGCGTTTAAATATGCTGCAAATTCTCGCACAAGCCGCTGGGGCATCGGGCATGGTGGGTGGCCAAGCCATTGACTTAAGTGCGGTTGGCATGCGCATCAGCCAAGCAACATTAGAACTGATGCACCGTCATAAAACTGGTGCCTTGATTCAAGCCAGCGTACAGCTGGGCGCAATTGCCAGCAATCATGCAACACCGGAAGCTTTGGCAGCCCTCAAGTTGTACGCTGACGCCGTAGGCTTAGCCTTCCAAGTGCAAGATGATATTTTGGATGTCACCAGCGATACCCAAACCCTAGGCAAACAACAAGGCAGCGACCAAGCCCACGACAAACCAACCTACCCAGTATTACTTGGCCTTGAAAACGCGCAAAAATACGCCTATGCACTGCGCGATCAAGCTCAAGCAGCACTCGCCGATTTTGATCACAAAGCTGAACACCTGCGCCAATTGGCTGATTATGTTGTAACGCGCAAAAACTAATCTAAACATCAGCGCAAGCCACCCGCAGCGCCTATTGCATAGCGTCCAGCCGACTTTACCAAGTTTGCGCAGATGCCTGTACTGTGCACTCCAGCTCAAGCCAGTAGCGCCTGCAAAAAACCGCCCACCCAACTAAAACTTTTGAACTCTGCCCAATCGCTGTGTAAAACCAGTTAATCTGCGCCACAGCTAAAGTTGCTCAAGATCAGCAAGGCACTCTTCAGCACGGGCCAAGACCGCGTGCTGTTGCTCAGGGGTTTTCTTACGCCAGTTGGCGTAGACCATGGCATTGCGCGGATTATTGCCCAAGGCGGCTTGCTGTTGCTGCATAAAGTGCCAATACAGTGCATTCAGCGGACAGGCATCAGCACCGGTGATTTTGCTCACTTTATAATGACAAGAGCCGCAATAGTCACTCATTTTATTGACATAATTACCACTGGCGGCATAGGCCTTTGAGCCGACAATACCACCATCGGCAAACTGGCTCAT
>Ga0079226_10000393_pt1 | contig 30193 bp, 34 predicted proteins | sample Poulit2014_FD_76345 | JGI IMG/M metagenome (GOLD analysis project Ga0079226, IMG submission 76345) | Agricultural soil microbial communities from Georgia to study Nitrogen management - Poultry litter 2014 | ecosystem: Environmental > Terrestrial > Soil > Agricultural land | place: USA: Georgia...
GTTTTTTCAGTATAAACTTTTAGATTTATATGCGCTGTTGCTTCTGGCACATCATTAAAATACCGTTCCAGTTTCCCTACTTTCTTTTCTACGTAATCGCGGATTGCTTGGGTTACTTCAATATTTTCTCCTCGAACATTATATCTGAACATATCAATTGCCCCTTTCATCTACCAATTAAAGAGGATAAAGGACCACTCTTTTATTCCTCTTCTTATAACTATTATATCGAAGTTTGCCATAAATGCAAAAAAAATCGCTGCCAATTTCAGCGAGCCAAAGAAAAAGTAGCCAGTTGTCTAGGCTTATAATCAAGTAAAATTTCGGCTGCATGAAAGAGCGTTCGCCCCGTCGTATAGACGTCATCGGCGAGCAGAACTTTTTTATTTTTGATCTGTTTTGCTGCTTCTGTTGCAATAAAAGCTTGTGGCGCGGCTAAGCGTTCCTGCCTATTTTTTTTCGATTGAGCGGTTGTATCTTTATTTTTTATTAATAGTTCACGGTTTTTGATCCCGGCAGCCTGCAAAAAAGCCAGCGTCTGGTTGAAACCTCTTTCTTGATAACGCTCTTCTGATAAGGGAACATAGGTTATTATCCAGTCTTTTCTTTTAGCAAAAAATTGCTGTATTTCGCCGGTAAAAGTCGCTGCCAAACGATAGTCCCCTAAAAATTTATATTGGTGGATCCAATCCTTAAAAGCCTGATCATAGACAAAAAGAGCCTTGTGGCAAAAAGAATAATTCGGATATTTCTTTTGCCATAAACGACATTCATCACACATTTCAACTTCTCCCATCTTACCACAAGTCGGACAAGCAGGTTCTTTGATCAGGGTGAAACGATTTTTACAAGCGGGGCAGCGTTCTGCCTGGATCGACCAGGGAAAACAAATCTCTTTTACTGTCAGATTACGGACTATTTCCTTCTGACAATAGCTACACTTCATTTTTCCACCCACTTTCTGGCTAATTGATTCATCTGCTTGATTTCTAGACAAGCCGCTTTGATTGCTTTAGTATACTGATCATAAAAATATATCACTTGTCCACGATGATACTGCCCTTTGCGGTCGACCCTACCTGCAATTTGTACTAAAGCTGACTTGCTATAAATTTCATGATTGGCTCCCATAACAATAACCGAGACATTTTCAAATGTCACACCACGCTCTAAAATATTGGTACAAAACAGGATCTGATAGGCACCTTGTCGCATATTTTCAACCTTTTCTTCACGTTTCTCGTCTTGAGAACAAACTTGTGCCAATGTTATAGCAGGAAAAAATGGAACAACTTTTTTAAATAAACATTTCATTAAAGCGATACTAGGACAAAAAACCAATACATTATTGTCTTTGACTAGTTTTTTTAAATAACTCACTAATTTTTTAATTCTACCTTTCGTCTGATACGCATATTGCCATTTTTCATACCAGATAACTTGAGGTACGACAAGCGGACGCTGGTGAAAACGCAAAGGTAATTTAAGTATATGAAAATCACCAGCAATACTGCTTAATAGGTGTGCAGGTGGGGTCGCAGTCAGATAAATCTTTTGACCAGTGTCTTTGACTGCCTGTTTTTGAGCATAATCCAACAAGGGGTCTCCATCGTAAGGAAAAGCATCGATCTCATCAATAATAAGCAAGTCAAATGCTTTAAAAAAATGAAGGAGCTGATGAGTCGTACAGATCGTCAGATCACTATAATAATAATCTTGGGCCGAATCTCCATAAAGCAATAAGGTTTTTTCTTTAGGGAAGACTGCCGAAAACCTTGGAAATAGCTCTCGACAAACATCAATACGAGGAGAAGCAATAGCAACTCTACCTCCTTTTTTTAGACAATCAGCAACCACCGGAAAAATCATTTCTGTCTTACCTGATCCGGTGACTGCCCAGATCAGAGAATTTTCTTTTTGTTCAAAATTTTCTACCACTTGATCAGCAATCTGTTTTTGAGCAGCTGTTAACTGACCGGACCAACTAAAATCAATTGACCGACTGGACTTTTCTAAAGATGAGCAACTAATTAAAAAGTCCGAACTTGTCACTCGGCCAAAATTAATGCAAGCTGGACAATAGTAATCTTCACTGGGCAACTGATTGCTCCCGATAGGAAAATCAAACCCACAACGCTCACATTTAACAGAGCTGTTAGTCATTGTCATTGCAAAACGAACAAGATATTCAGATGTTAATAGCTCAGCTTCTCTTTTTTTCATCACTTTTTGACGACCTACTAAATTCTCCATAAAAATCACCTCACTATAAAGAAACGCAAAAGAAGCAGAAATCTTTTTAAGATCTCTGCTTCTTAATATTTTTTTAAACTATAATAAATTTAAGGCACCGCGTAAAATACTTTCCCCATCTACCATACCATAATCTTTCATGTTAACGATATCTACTGGAACTTTACTTTCAGCCAGACATTTTTCAAAATCTGACTTCAAATAGCGAACTTGAGGTCCTAACAATAAAATATCGATCTTTTTTTCTTTTATCAAATCAGCTGCTTCAACCGCTGGTGCAGCAATAACATCAATATCTAAACCAAGATGTTCAGCTGCTCTTTGCATGCGAGAAACTAACATATTGGTACTCATTCCTGCTGCACAAACTAACATAATCGTCTTTTTTGACATATCCTAATTCTCCCAACTTTCTTTTCCTTATTTTTATCATACGTTTACATTATTTTTTATTAATAACCATTACTTGATTGGGCGAATCCAATTATTACTTTTTAATAAGGGCTGGAAAATCACAAATTCTTTTTCTAAGTTTACCGAAACAACTTCATAATTTGCATTCAGCCAGGCATAAGCTCCTTTTTCAGGGTAGCGATAATTATTGGCCCACCAATCAACATTCGTCCGTGCTGTTTTTGGTAAAGCTCTTGCTGGAAAAACTAACTCATCAATTTGTGTAAAAGTAAGCGTCACTTGATGACCACCATTATTTTTTAAATATGTAGTAATTGCATCATATTTTCTTTTATGTGCCATAAGACCGCCCCCTGATACTTATTATGCCGTCTTATTAAAAAAATTGCAACATTTGATAAAATGATTATACTAGAAGAAAAGTAATCACTAGGAGGATTTTTATTTGTTAAAAAGTTATTATACAATTCTAACAGATGGGCAAGCAGAAATTGAAGTAAAAAAATCACGTTTTATCTGTTCAATCAAGCGTATCAACTCTGAAAAAGAGGCCCAAGAATTTATCAATTTGCTCAAAAAAGAGCATTGGAAAGCCAATCATAATTGTTATGCGTATTTAATTGGAGAGAACAACGAGATAGAACGTTCATCTGACGACGGAGAACCCAGCGGCACTGCTGGAGTTCCCATTTTAGAAGTATTAAAAAAACAGGAATTACTCAATGTATGTGCCGTTGTCACGCGCTATTTTGGGGGCACCAAATTAGGCACCGGCGGTTTGATCAGAGCTTATTCTCATGCAGTTAGTAATGCGACGGTTAAAATCGGAATCGTACGAGCAACTTTAGAAGAGAACGTTTTTGTTACTATTGACTATTCTTCGCTAGGAAAATTGCAGTATTTTTTAAAACAATACAACTACACCATCAAAGATAGTCAATTTCAAGAAAAAGTATGCCTGAGTGTGATGACCGAAGATACTGACCTTTTTAAAGCAGAAGTTACCGATTTATTAAGCGGTCAAGTATCCTTCAGTTTAGGAGAAAAAAGTTATACTGAAAAAAGAATTCTCCGATAGTCCCAATAAAAGCAGCTAATTCATTTAAAACAAAATTAAATGAATTAGCTATTTGTCTAAGTAAAATTCAAAACGGTTTCCAACATATTGACTGCGAACATATTCAAAGGGAGTACCATCATCAAAATAAGAAATCTGCCGCATCAAAAGAATCGCATCGCCTTTTTTGATGTTAAGATATTCGGCTTTTTTTTCAGAAGCAACAATAGCGGAAATCGTTTGATTGGCACCACCGATTTTACGCTTGCCTTTTTCTTCAAGTGTTCGATATAAAGAAGTAGAAATTTCTTTTTTATTAAAGTCACGAATAATTTTTTCCGGAATACTAGCTACCTCAAAGCAAATAGGTACATTATCGGCCAGGCGAACACGTTCCATCCGTAAGATAGCTTCATCAGATGACAGTCTTAATTTTTCCATTTCACTTGAGCTGGGATGAGTAAAAAAATAAGAAACAGCTTTACTAGAGGGCTTTCGTCCTTGTGAAAGCATAATTTCTGTAAAACTTGTGGTACCAGACATTTTTTCTTGTACTTTCCGTCTAGCAACATAAGTTCCTGAACCAATTTTGCGTTCGATGATCCCTTCGTCAGCTAAAGTCTGGATTGCTTGTCTAAGGGTCATTCGACTTACCCCAAAATCTTCAGCTAATTCTCGTTCTGAAGGTAAACGATCACCGATTTGCCAAAAGCCTGCTTCAATTTTTTCTTTGACTTTATCATGTATTTGAAGGTATACAGGTAATGTGTCTGCCATCTATTTCACCTACTTTTATTTCGCCTCTTAATGAATTTTTGCTTGCCATTTGATTCGTTGCTGTGTCAAACGATTTTTTTTTACTTGTATGTGGCCCTTCGAAACAGAGACCGCTACATCTTTTTTTGAAGTATGGTAAGCCGTTTGAGCAGCTTGTGTCACTTTTCTTTTAACTTGATCAACTATTTTCATAAAATCGCCCCCTTGTTTCTAGACTATCCTAAAAGATACATTATTTCAATAAAAAAAGCACCAGATTTCTCTGATGCAGCAACTGGGATAGCTGGATTCGAACCAGCGCATGATGGAGTCAAAGTCCATTGCCTTACCGCTTGGCTATATCCCAATAATGGAAATGGAGGGGAGTGGATTCGAACCACTGAACCGAAAAGGAGCGGATTTACAGTCCGCCGCGTTTAGCCACTTCGCTACCCCTCCAGGAGTCAAGAAAAACCCGACTCCAATATAATACAAGATATTTTAAATTTTTGCAAGTGATTTTCTCTGCTTTTTTACCATTAATCTTGTAAATTCCATTGACGGATGATCATCTCGATCGCTAAATCTAAAGTTTTACTGCTTCCCAAATCTTCATCCTCCATAAAACTTTGGAATTCTCTGGGACCATTAGTTAATACTTCACCAATTTTTTTACGGCCAATATAGAGCTCTGTCACATTATAGGTATTTCCCTGGATCGTTTTCTTTTTCTCTTCCAATTGCACTTCAATATCTTTATTTTTATTTTTGCTCACATCATTCACCTCTTTGCTATTTTAGCATAATTTGCCAAAAAGAAAACTGAAATCAGCTGTAATTACTGATTTCAGTTGACTAGAAATTTTAATTCGCTACACAACTGCTAACGTGGTATCCGGCTTCTTTTAAGACGCTAGAAATTTTTTCAACTTCTTTTGAAACAATTTGAATTTCAATCATTGTTTTATCTGATCTATGATCAACTACAATAGTGGAAATACTCAATTTAGCTTGGGCCAAAACCTGCGTTACATTCGCTAGTATTCCCGGATGATCTTCTGTAATTTCAATTACAACTCTAGTCCCGCCTGTTTTATAATCAGTTATTTTTAAAAAAGCATCAAAAATATCATTATTGGTAATAACACCTAACAGATGATTTCTCTCTAATACTGGCAATACTCCAATATTATTTTTACGCATGATAAAAATAGCTTTTTCTAAGATGGCATCTGGTTCAATGGTTTCTACTTTTTTGATCATTACATCTGCAACCGTTGTTTTATTTAATAAATAATTGACCTCATGCACACTCAAACTTGTTGCTTGAGAAGGCATTGCTTCTTGAATAACTCCTTGTGTGATCAAGCCAACTAGTTTATCATCAGCCAATACTGGTAAACGGTGGATATCATTTTCTTTCATCAAATCGATCGCATCAAAAATTGGTGTTGTAGGTGCGACAGTGACCAAATCTGTTGACATAAAATCTCGTACTGCCATTTTCTTAACCTCCTAAATACGCTTTTTTTACTTCTTCACTTTCAGCAAGTTGCTTGCCTGTACCTTCCAAAGCAATTTCGCCACTTTCGAGTACATACCCTCGATTGGCAATTGATAGAGCCATTTGAGCATTTTGTTCAATTAATAAGATGGTTGTTCCTTGTTTGTTGATTTCTTCGATGATCGAAAAGATCTCTTTAATGAAAATAGGTGCCAATCCCATAGAAGGCTCATCCATTAATAATAACTTAGGTCTGGACATCAAAGCACGTCCCATAGCCAGCATTTGTTGTTCTCCACCTGAAAGAGTAGAAGCATCCTGGTTTTTTCTTTCTGCTAATATGGGAAAGCGATCAAAAATCTGTTTGAATGTTTCCTGATAATCTTTCTGTAAAAAAGCACCCATTTCTAAATTTTCTTTGACCGTTAAACCACGAAAGACGTGACGTCCTTCAGGTACTTGAGAAATTCCTTGAGCTACGATCTTTTGCGGCTGTTTTTTATCAATTGAATGATCTAAAAAGCTGACATGACCACTTTTGGCTCGAACTAAGCCTGAAATCGTACGTAAAATAGTTGTTTTCCCAGCTCCATTAGCCCCTATCAGTGAAACAATTTCTCCTTCATTGACATGAAAGGAGACATCGTGAACGGCTTCGATCATGCCGTAACGAACGGTTAAATTTTCAATCTTTAACATCAAGCTTCACCCCCTAGATAGGCAGTAATTACTTCTGGATTGGCCTTGATTTCATCTGGTGTCCCATTAGCGATCACACGACCATATTCCAGTACATAGATCCTTTCACAAACATCCATAACAAGACTCATATCATGTTCGATCAATACGATCGTAATCGCAAATTTTTCTTGAATTTCACGAATCAGACCGGTTAGATCCGCAGTTTCATTTGGATTCATTCCGGCCGCTGGTTCATCTAAGAAAAGGATCTTAGGCTCTGTTGCCAAAGCCCGTACAATTTCCAGCCGTCGTTGTTGACCGTAAGGTAAGTTTTTAGCTAAAGTATCTTTTTTATCTGCCATTTTAAAAATTGAAAGCAGATCAAGAGCCTTATCATTTAGCTCTTTTTCACTTGAATAAAATTTAGGCAGACGTAAAACACTACTTAAAAAATTTTCCCGATGCTTAGAATTCATTGCAATCAATACATTTTCCATTACTGTCAATTGCTTGAACAAACGAATATTCTGGAAAGTTCGTGATAAACCCAAATCAGCTATATCATAAGGTTTCATACCATTTAGAATTTTTTTATCGCCCTTAATTTCTAAAGTAACTTCACCTGAAGAAGGAATATAAACGCCCGTTAGCAAATTAAACAAGGTGGTCTTCCCGGCTCCGTTGGGACCGATCAAACCCACAAGCTCATTTTCTTCCAAAGAAATATTAACATTGGCAACGGCAGCTAGACCGCCAAAATTTTTAGTTAAATCTTTAACTGTTAACAGAGGCATCGTGGTCGTCTCCTTTCTTTGTAAAGCGTTCGACTAATTTTTTCAGAGAAAATTCCCATGTTCCTAATAAGCCGCCTGGTTTAAAAATCATAATAATAATGATCGTCAAGGAATAAATAATCATACGTAAGCTACCGAAATCTTGTAAATACATATTTAAAATCCCTAAGACTCCTGCAGCCAGGATTGCACCGGTTGTACTTCCCATACCACCAAAAACCACGATAATCAAAATATCAATTGATTTCATAAAACCATAATCACTAGGAAAAACAGATTGCTGGTAAGTTGCATAAAGTGACCCTGCCAGACTAGCCAGCATTGCTCCCAACACGAAGGCTGTAACTTTATATTTAGTCGTATTAACCCCCATCGCTTCAGCAGCTATTTCATCTTCACGCACGGATAAAGTTGCCCGGCCTGCTCCTGAATGAATATAGTTTGAGACCAGAACAACTGCTAAAACCATAAAAATAAAAACGACTTGCCAGTTACTAAATTGAGGGATCCCAAAAATTCCTGCAGGACCATTGGTCACTCCTTCAGCATTGACAATAGTAATACGAATAATTTCTGAAACACCTAAAGTAGCAATCGCCAGATAATCCCCTTTAAGACGCAAGGTAGGTATTCCCACTACCAAAGCAATCAAACCTGCTACGACCATCCCTAGAACTAAAGATAGCACAAAACCAAAGTAAGTCGGATTGTCTTGTGTGATCAGGGCTGCTGCATAAGCTCCAATTGCCATAAAGCCCGCATGGCCTAAGGAAAACTGGCCTGAAAAACCGATGATCAAGTTTAAACTAACGGCTAAAATAATATTGATCCCGATATTTACAATGATTGCATCAGTAAAAATTGTAATGACACCTGTATTATACAAAGCGAACAAGGCAAAGTAGATGACACAGGCAATAACCAGCCATGCGATATTATATTTCAAATTCTTTTTCATCTTGATCGCCTACACTTTCTCTTTAATGTTTTTGCCTAATATTCCGGCTGGTTTTGCTAGTAGGATGATGATCAATACAATGTAGACTAAGGCATCTTTAAAATCAGAAAAGCCTAAAGCTGTTGCCAAAGTTTCGACCATGCCAATCGCAAAACCGCCTAAAGCAGCTCCCGGAATACTCCCAATTCCACCTAAAACCGCCGCAACAAAGGACTTGATCCCAGGGGTAAAACCCATCATCGGATCAATCGAATTATAATACAAACCAATCAATACTCCACCGGCAGCCGCCATTGCTGAACCCAAAGCGAAAGTAAAAGAAATTGTCCGATTGACATTGATTCCCATTAGTTGCGCTGCATCGCTATCCACACTGACTGCCCGCATCGCTTTACCCATTTTAGTTGTTTTGATAATAAGCTGAAGTAAGATCATCAAAGTAACTGAAACCAGCAATATCAACAACTGAACATTACTAACATTAATAAAACCAAGTGAATAGCTTTTCCGCAAAATGGATTGGGGAAAGGGACGAGAGTCAGCCGAAAAGAAGTAAATCATCAAATTTTGTAATAAATAAGATACCCCAATTGCGGTAATCAGTGCAGTGATACGTTCTGATTTTCTCAATGGCCGATAAGCCAAAAACTCAATTACCACTCCCAAAATCGCACAAACAACCATTGAAACAGCCAAAGCTATAAAAAAGCCCCAAGCATTTGGCAGAACTTTCCATGTATTGAATAGATTAATTAAAAAATAGCCGACAAAACTACCAATCATATAAATATCGCCGTGGGCGAAGTTGATCAGCCCGATAATACCATAAACCATGGTGTAACCTAGAGCCATCAAGGCGTAAATACTTCCTAGAAATAATCCATTCACAAGCTGTTGAATCATTATTTCCATACTTATCACTTCCAATAAAAATAAATTTTAAAACTGGGACAAAAATCGCAAATCTGATTTTGCCCCAGTCTTTTTTCTTTGACTATTATCCCGCTTAGGGTTCTACAATATCTGCAGCATCTTCTTTACCATCTTTGAAGCTAACAACAACTAATGATTTTTCAGGATTATGATTCTTATCCATCGAAATATTACCAGTAACTCCTTTAAAATCTTTCAGTTTTGTTAAACCTTCTCTAATATCTGCCGAATCTGCCGAATCCTGATCTTCAATTGCTTGTTTGATCATAAAGACTGCATCATAAGATAGAGCATTAAATGTTGAAGGTTCTTTACCATACTTGTCTTTAAAGTCTTTGATGAACGGTTTGACTGTATCGTTGGCTGGAGCTAAAGCTGAGAAGTGTCCTGTGTATAAAACATTATTGACATTTTCAGCACCGGCTAGTTTGATCATCTTCTCATCACCAAAGCCGTCTGCTCCGAGAATCGGCTGTTCAATTCCCATTTCACGAGCTTGTTTGATGATCAAGCCAGCTTCTTCATAATAGCCCGGCAGATACAAGGCATCAAAATCTGTTTTCTTAATTTTTGTTAGTGCCGCCTGGAAGTCTTTATCACCCTTGGTAAAGTTCTCCTCAGCAACGATTTCGCCTTTGTATTCTCCTTTAAATGCTTTTTTCAAACCTGTTGCATAATCACTTGAATTATCACCTAAAATCGCAACTTTATTAGCATCTAAGGTTTCTGTAGCGTACTTCGCTAAGATTACACCCTGGAAGCTGTCTTGGAAACAAGAGCGGAAAACATAATCCTGGACTTCTCCTTTATTTAGTGTAATTGAATCATCAGTAGCTGAAGGTGTTACTAATGGTACCTGCGCTTTTGTCACATTCGGAATTGCTGCCTTAACTGCACCTGAAGTTGCCGGACCAACCATGGCTACCACCTTGTCATTAGTTGTTAAATTAGCTGCCACTGTCGCTGCTTCATTGTTGTCCGACTTATTATCTTTAGTGACTAATTCGATTTCTTTACCCAATATGCCGCCATCTTCATTGATCTTTTCAACTGCTAATTTAGCACCATCACGTTCTTGAGTACCATAACCAGCCACCGCTCCGGATAATTCTAAGTTAAGGCCGATCTTAATTGTATCGCCTTCCTGCTTATTTCCGCCAGCATTATTATTTCCACCGCTTGCACTACCGCCACCAGGACCAGAGCTGCATGCTGATAACATCATTAAACTTGCACATAAAAAAAATAATTTCTTTTTCATTCTTTTCCCTACTTTCACACGTCGATATGACATAATATACTGAAAATTCATAAAATTGTCAATAATATTTTAATAATTAATAAGCATTTTTTATTGTAAAGGCTTTTTTATCGGCTTTTTCAATTATCATTTTCCAACAGCCAAATTATTAAAAAATAAGATTACAAAAATTAATCTGTAATCTTATCGCTTTTTAATCCATAATTCGGCTGAACTTTATCAACCTTATTCTTTTTCAAGGAAAACTTCCTAGGTACGTAGTCTAACCCGCCTTTAGCCAAGGGATGGCAGCGTAAAATACGAGCTATTCCCATTGATAGACCTCTAAAAAAGCCGTGAACTTCTAGAGCTTTGATCATATAGCTCGAACAAGTTGGATAATAACGACAGCTGGGTGGCAATAAAGGTGAAATAAAACGTTGATAAAGACGAACCAATCCAATTAGTGCTTTTTTCATAGGAAAATAGCCACTTCCTTTATAAAAACTAGCTATCAAGTTTCATTTCCAACTTATAGTCAAATAGTTTTAAGAATTGAAGAATTCAAAAATATGATTCCACAGAGCTCGACTAAAAACATGCAGACTAGAGCCATCACCAATGCCGCTGTAACCGATCATTAAGCCGATAGCAAATAATAATAAGGCAACTAAGATGAATGAAAAAATCTTAATCAAGGTAATGACTATATCACGATTCAATGATAAAGAGCCCCCTTCTTAAATATTTACAATTGTTTTCTCTTTATGATCAGAAACACGTTCTACATCTGCACCTAATTGTTGCAATTTTTCATGAAATTTATAATAGCCTCGATCCAAATATTTCAAATTGCGAACACGGCTAATTCCGCTTGCGCTTAAACCAGCTAAAACTAAAGCAGCAGCAGCGCGTAGATCCGTTGCGTAAACAAGCGCCCCTTCTAATTTATCATTACCAGACATAATGGCTACATTTCCATCTATTTCCATATGGGCATTCATTTTGCGCAATTCTTCTAAATGCTGAAAGCGATTTTCAAAAACAGTTTCCGTTGTCACGCTTTTCCCGTCAGCTAACAATTGTAAAACACTCATTTGTGCCTGCATATCTGTTGGAAAGCCAGGATGCGGCATTGTTTTAATATCTGTAGCCTTTAAGCGTTCTGGCCCGATAACATGGATTCCTGCTTCAGTTTCCATAACTTGTACGCCCATCTCCTGCAATTTAGAAAGTAGGGGACGATTATGCTCAGCAATTGCATCTTTAACTAAAATATCATTGCCTGGTAAGGCTCCAGCAACCATAAAAGTACCTGCTTCGATTCGATCTTGAACAATTGCATGGTCAACTGCATACAAATGATCAACACCTTCGATTCTCATCGTTTCTGTCCCGGCCCCATGAACTCTAGCTCCCATTTTGTTCAGAACATTTGCTAAATCAACGATTTCAGGTTCACGTGCAACATTATCAATGATTGTTGTTCCTTGTGCTTTGACAGCAGCCATCATAATATTTTGTGTCGCTCCAACACTAGGAAAATCCAAATAGATATTGGTTCCCACCAGTTTATCAGCTATTGCTTCAATATAGCCATTTTCCTGACGGATCGTAGCTCCTAAGGCCTGAAAACCTTTTAAGTGTAAATCGATTGGTCGTTTGCCAATTGCACAGCCACCAGGCATTGCAACCTTGGCGTGACCATTACGTGCTAACAAAGGTCCCATTACAACGATTGATGCCCGCATTTTACTAACATATTCATAAGGTGCTTCAATCTCTAAATCAGCTGAAGCATCAATGTCCATCTCATTTTTTGTTGTGTCGAAATTAATTTTAGCATTCAAGTAATGAATGACTTGTTCCATTGTAAAAACATCTGAAAGAATCGGAACATTTCGTAAGTGTGTTGTGCCCTCTTCTGCCAATAGACTTGCTGCTAAGATTGGCAAAACTGCATTCTTAGCTCCTTCGATCGTTACTGTTCCTTTTAGTGGATTACCTCCATGAACGATAATCTCTTCCATCTTGTTCCCTCCATAAAGTATCGCTTTTTAAAAAAAGTCTTTTAAATTATACCACAACTTTGGTCAGTGTTGTAAATAATAAATCATTCTAAAACAAGCTTATAAACAGGTTTTTGGTCAAAGCAATTATCTCTAGGAAAAAACTGCTGGTCAAAAAGCCAATTGAGATAGCTAATAAAGTAATTAGCATCCGAATTTGAGTAGTATGGAAAGATTTAAATAAATTTTCCAAGCGCAAGGAACCCAACGACCAGAAAGCTAAATAGATAAAAGCAAAATGGCAGACCAAACGTAATACTGCATCGATTCCAAAAATTTGCATAGTTAAACCCCACTCACTATTTCTCAATAAGTTCATAGTATCATAAATTAAATAATTTCTAAAACAATCTAGTTCATCTTTATCATTTTATAAAAAGGAGTTGCCCATTTTTGAATGAACAACTCCTTTGAATTATCGATGCTTTGAGACGTTGATTCGATTTAAAGCCCGATGTAATGCGACTTCAGCACGACGTTGAGCATCAATATCTGATTGTTTTTTAGCAGCAGCAATTTTTTCTTGTGCTCGCTGTTTCGCTCTTTGAGCCCGACTGATATCGATGTCACGGGCTTTTTCAGCACTGTCGGCAATAATTGTAACGACATTATCACGAACTTCCATAACCCCGCCATTAACGGCAATATAATTTACCTGTTCATCTGAAGCAGTTCCGGTAATACGAACTTCATCAATGATTAAAGGAGCTATGATCGGTGCGTGGTTTGCCAAGATCCCTAATTCTCCGTTAATGGTCTTTGCTATCACAAAGCGGGCTTTTTGATCATAAACCACACCATTCGGAGTTACCACATTTACCGTCATATTTCGCTTCATAAGGCACCTCTTTCTAGTTACCTAAGTTTTTCGCTTTTTCAACGGCTTCTTCAATTCGACCTACACTTCTAAAGGCTTCTTCCGGTAGATCATCATGTTTACCGGCCAGAATTTCTTTAAAGCCTTTGACTGTTTCCTTTACTGGCACATAAGAACCAGGCTGGCCGGTAAATTGTTCAGCCACATGGAAATTTTGTGATAAAAAGAATTGAATTTTACGTGCTCTTGCAACCAGTACTTTTTCTTCATCAGATAATTCGTCCATGCCTAAAATAGCAATAATATCTTGTAATTCATGATAACGCTGCATCGTATGTTGCACTTCAGTGGCAACTTCATAATGTTCTTTACCTACAATTTCTGGTGCTAAAGCACTCGAGGAAGAAGCCAGTGGGTCTACTGCCGGATAGATTCCTTGTTCCGTTAATTTACGTTCCAAGTTGGTTGTTGCATCCAGATGGGCAAAAGCAGTTGCTGGCGCCGGATCCGTATAGTCATCAGCTGGAACATAAATTGCCTGGATCGAAGTGATCGAGCCTTTATTTGTCGATGTGATCCGCTCTTGCAGTTGTCCCATTTCAGTTGCTAAAGTAGGCTGATAGCCAACCGCTGATGGCATTCGCCCTAACAGCGCTGATACTTCAGAACCTGCCTGAGTAAAGCGGAAAATATTATCAATAAATAACAAGACATCCTGACCTTCTACATCCCGAAAATATTCAGCCAGTGTCAGACCCGTCAGAGCAACTCGCATACGTGCTCCAGGTGGTTCATTCATTTGTCCAAATACCATCGCCGTCTTTTCGATGACGCCGGATTCCTTCATTTCATAGTATAAATCGTTTCCTTCACGCGTACGTTCGCCAACGCCGGTGAAAACTGAAATACCACCATGTTCTTGAGCGATATTATGAATCAATTCTTGAATCAGTACTGTCTTGCCTACTCCAGCACCGCCAAACAGACCCACTTTACCGCCTCGTAGATAAGGAGCCAGCAAGTCAATAACCTTGATCCCCGTTTCTAAAATTTCTGTACTTGTACTTAAATCACTAAAGTTTGGAGCATTTTTATGAATACTACTTCTAGCAGCATTTTCAGGAAAAGCTGCTTCTTTATCGATCGTATCTCCTAAAACATTAAATACTCTGCCTAAAGTTTCTTTGCCGACCGGCACTGAGATCGACTCACCAGTATCGACAACTTCCATCCCACGTTGCAAGCCATCAGTAGATTCCATTGCAATGGTTCGAATTACACCATCACCTAGTTCTAGAGCAGCTTCCAGTACCACTCGTGTCTTATTTTCATCTGTTTTATAGACGATCAAGGCATTATTGATATCTGGTAGGGATTGATCAAGTGAAAATTCAACGTCGACAACAGGGCCGATGACCTGAACAATTTTACCTGAACTCATTTGTTTTCCTCCATTCGCTCACGAAATTATTCCAGAGCCGCTGCTCCGCCAACAATTTCCGTAATTTCTTGGGTTATTGCCCCTTGACGTGCCCGGTTATAAGAAACCGTCAAGTCACTAATAATATTATTCGCATTATCCGTTGCCGTCTGCATAGCTGTCATACCTGCAGCATGTTCGGCAGTTTTTGCATCAATAATAGCGCCATAAATCAGACTCTCAGCATACTGTGGCAACAGTTCCTGCAATATCTCTTCTTCAGAAGGCTCAAAAATATACTCTTCTTCATACTCATTGGCTTCTTCTGGATTCAAGTCCGAGATCGGCAGCATTTTTTCCACTCTAAACTGACTGGTCAAAGAATTCACGTGATGATTATAACAAACATATAATTCATCAAAAACTTCATTTTGATACATAGATGTTGTCAAATTAATAATTTTTCGCACTTCTTCAAAACTCGGGTTATCTGATAAATGACGCAGTTCATAAGCGACATCTATTCCCCGCGCTTTAAAGAAATCAGCCCCTGTACCACCAATTGCAACCATGACATACTCCTTACTGTGAGTATGATCTTCTTCAATCATGGTCATTACTTGTTTTAAGATCGAACTATTATAACCACCTACTAAGCCACCATCAGAGGTAATAACAATATAAGCTGTCTTTTTGACCGGACGTTTGATAAGCAGACTATTAATAGCTCCATCCTTCAATTCTTTATGAGACGATACATCAGCTAGTTGACTGACCACAATATGAGTAACTAACTGGCGTATTTTTTTTGAATACACTTGAAATTGCTGTGAATGTGCTTCTGATCTGGTCAGTTTTGAAGCGGAAACCATCTGCATGGCCTTGGTAATTTGACCTGTTTTTTTTGTTGAAGCAATCCTTTGTCTTATTTCATTTAAAGAAGCTCCCATTTAGCTCACCTCTTCTTTTTACAAGTTACGAACGCTGTCTCTTAATGAGCCATTTTGTTTTTCAGCCATAAAGTTTTCAACAAATTTTTTAATCGGTTCATCTAATTTTTCAGCGGCCGGTAAATTTTTTGTTTCATTGATTTCTGCAAATATCTCGGCATGATTAGCATCAAAATAATCAAATAATTCTTTTTCAAAGTCTAATATCTGATTAACTGGGATCGTATCTAAAAAGCCATGAATCAAAGCATACAAAATAAGAACTTGTTTAGCAATAACTAAAGGTTCATGTAAATTCTGTTTCAAGACTTCAACAGTCCTACGGCCACGATTTAATTTAGCTTGTGTTGACTGATCCAAATCGGAGCCAAATTGCGTAAATGCTTCTAGTTCACGATAAGATGCCAAGTCTAAACGTAACGTCCCGGCAACTTTTTTCATTGCCTTAATTTGGGCTGATCCACCTACACGTGATACCGATAAACCAGCATCAATGGCCGGACGAACGCCTGAATAAAACAAATCACTTTCTAAGAAAATCTGCCCATCCGTAATAGATATCACATTGGTTGGAATATAAGCGGAAATATCACCGGCTTGTGTTTCCACAAATGGCAGAGCAGTTAGAGAACCGCCGCCCAAATCATCACTTAGTTTCGCCGCTCTTTCTAACAAACGTGAATGTAGATAAAAAACATCCCCCGGATAAGCTTCACGACCTGGCGGCCGACGTAATAATAGAGAAAGCTCACGATAAGCAACCGCTTGTTTTGATAAATCGTCAAAGACCACCAAAACGTCTTTGCCATTATACATAAATTCTTCACCCATAGCAGTTCCTGCATAAGGTGCAATATATAATAGTGGAGCAGGTTGAGAGGCTCCTGCAGTAACCACTATAGTATAATCCAGCGCTCCAAATTTTCGTAAAACTTCCACTTGTGAACGAACAGTTGAATCTTTTTGACCAATTGCTACATAAATACAGATCACATCTTGATCTTTTTGGTTAATGATCGTATCAATGGCAATTGATGTTTTGCCTGTTTTACGGTCGCCAATAACCAGTTCACGTTGTCCTCTGCCAATAGGCACTAGAGCATCAATGGCCTTTAATCCTGTCTGTAAAGGTTGTGAAACTGACTGACGCTGCATTACTCCAGGAGCCGCAGCTTCAACCGGACGACTTTTGTCGGTTTTGATTTCGCCCTTACCATCAATCGCTTGTCCTAAAGGATTAACAACTCGACCAATCATTTCTTCGCCTACTGGCACTTCCATGATACGACCCGTTCTTTTTACCTTATCGCCTTCACGAATATTATCGTATTCGCCTAAAATGATGATTCCTACATCATTTGATTCTAAGTTTTGAGCCATACCGAATGAACCATTTGAAAATTCAAGTAGTTCACCACTCATCGCATTCTCCAAACCATGTGCACGAGCGATTCCATCACCTACATAAGTTACTGTACCAATTTCTTCGATCGATAGCTTTTCTTCGTAGTTTTTGATTTGCTCTTTGATCAAAGCACTGATTTCTTCTGCTTTAATGGCCATTTACTTCACCTCAATCTTCTATCTACTTAAATTCTTACGCAAGTTTTCTAAGCGTTTCTTAATACTGCCATCAATAATCTGATAATTACTTTCCACGATCACACCGCCGATAATTGCTGGATCGACATGCTCAGACAAAGTTGCAGTTTGATAACCGAACTTTTGAGCTACGGCATTTGTCAAACGTTCTTTTTGCTCTTCTGGCAAATTCACAGCTGTGGTAACCTCTACTTCTAAGATTCCCCTGGCCACATCATAACGCTTTTCAAACTCATCAATGATTAAGTATATATCATACATTCGTCCATATTGAAAAATAATTTCTAAAGCATTTGCCACGATGCCGTCAAAACCTTCCAACAGGTTATCCATAATGGCTCTTTTTTCAGCAAGATTTAAGCGGCTATCACTTAAAATGTTTTCCAAGCCGGGAACATCATTAAAAATATGACGTAGTTGTAATAAATCAGCATAGACTGCTTCGACTTTTTCCTGTTCGGTTGCCAACTCAAATAAGGCTTTGCTATAACGTTTTGCTACTGTGTTTTTATCTAGTTTCATGATCTGATCCCATACTTTCAATATATTGATCGATCAAAGCACGATGTGTTTGTTCAGATAGCTCTTCTTGTAAAATTTTTTTTGCAATTTCTAAAGATAAATCAGCTACATCATCTTTAACTGACTCCATCGCATTTTCACGTTCATTCAGGATATCTGATTGTGCTTTTTCGCGCATTTTACTGACTTGTGTCTGGCCATCTGCAATCAGTTGCTGACGACTACTTTCACCAGTACTTTTAGCATTTCTGATAATATCAGTTGCTTGAGCACGGGAAGAATTTAGTTGTGTCTGACGTTCTTCTGCTAGTTTCTGCGCTTTTTCACGTGATTGTTCAGCTGTATCGATATCACTTGCAATTTTTCCTTCACGCTTGTCCATCATGCCCACAACGGCATTCCAAGCATATTTTTTCAGCAATGCCAGTAAGATCAAGAAAGAGCCACTAACCACTACAATACTAGAGATCGTCGTATTATGAACCTCTGCAACTGACAAAACCAATTGATTGAGCATACTTTATCGCTCCTTTACTCCAGATTCCGTTACTTTCCTTGTAAAAAAAGCGAAGGTCTTTGTAACACTCACCTTCGCTTCTTGCTGTTACTATAAGACCAAAAGTAAAGCAACAACGATACCTAAAATTGGAACGGCTTCGATAAAGGCCATCGCTAAGATCATCGTCGAACGTAAATCTCCCGCAATTTCAGGTTGGCGAGCCATTGATTCAACGGTTTTTGCAGCTACCTTTGAGTTACCATAAGCTGCTCCCAATGCTGATCCGATAATTGCTAATCCTGCTGCGATATATTGCATAATATTTTCCTCCTAAATTTTACATTATTATTCTTTAACAATTTTGTGACTTAAGAAAACCATAGCTAAGGTGACAAAAACGTAGGCTTGGATGGCTCCAATAAATAACGAAAAACCAATCCAGGTCATTTCCAACAGCATGGCAAATGGTAAAGCTAACCAGCCAAGACCGTTGACTATGGAAATTATCAATCCTAAAAGAACTTCACCAGCATAAATATTGCCATATAGACGTAAACCCATACTAATGATATTCGTAAATTCTTCCATCAGTTTGATTGGTAAAATAACAGCTACTGGATTAAGAAAGCCATTTACAAAATACTCTTTCACACCCATTTTTTTTACACCCCAAAAATTAGCCAACAGCATAACCATAAAGGCTAGACCCATCGTTACGACCGGATCGGCTGTCGGGCTTTTCCAATAAGTCGTATCATTATTTACTAGCTTAGTAACTAAGCCAATTTCATTAGCGACAAATACGAATAAGAAGAGACCAAAAGCAAAAAAATCATAGTTACGCACTTCGCTTTGTGGTAATTGTCCGCTAACAATGCCACGTACAAAATCAATCACCCATTCTAGCATATTTTGTTTTCCTTTAGGTTTCATCTTTAAATTACGACTAAAAGAATATATCAGAGCAAAAATGATCGTACAGACAATTACTGTCATCAGAAGGATCGTACCGTCAAACCAGACAGGTCCTATATGAAACAAAAGTGATCGTTCTTCCAAAACCTCACCTTCTTTCCAAAAGTTTTCAAAATCATCAGTAGCAATAAAAAAGCTATTTCTATTTTACTTGACAATCGGTATCATACCACCATAAGCCGAAAATTTCAAAAGATTTTCAGTAAAAACAGTACTATAACAGTCATTTAAAAAACAAATCGAAAATTGCTCTAATCAAAGTTTTGCTGATGATAAATTAAAGCTCAATAATCTTTTAAGACTCTTTGAATTTGTCTTTCCTGATCTTTGCGTTTTAAGGTCTCGCGTTTGTCATATTCTTTTTTACCTTTAGCTAAACCAATCAGAACTTTGGCATAACCATTTTTAATATAGACTTTTAGCGGGATCACTGACATCCCCTTATTTTTCGCCTGACCATAGAGTTTATCTATTTGCCTACGATGGAGTAACAGCTTACGACTTCTTAAGGGATCATGATTAAACAAGTTTCCCTGGTCATATGGACTGATATGCACATTAAATAAATAGGCCTCTCCATTTGTGAAACGTACAAAACCATCTTTTAGATTGATACGTCCACTGCGAATTGATTTGATTTCGGTACCCGTTAAAGCAAGACCTGCTTCATAAGTTTCTAAAATGGTATAATCATGACGGGCTTTTTTATTTTGTGCAACTAACTTACCAGCTCCTTTGGGCATATTCTCACCTTCTTACTTATTTTTTATGTTTGCCTTTCTTTTTAGGTGCATTTTTATAGAAAGGTCTTTGTTTATTTTTACCCTTATTTACTTTCTTGCCTTTTTTTGGTGCATTTTTTTTATATTTGCGTTTTCGTTTTTTATGATCAGCTAAGTTGGCACTTGCTTTTTCCTCCACTAGTTCAAAATCAATTTCTCTTGTTTCCGGATCAGCTTTAACTACCCGAACCTTGACCGCTTGTCCAATCTTAAAACTACGATTGGAACGTTCGCCCACCAAAGCTAGCTGGTTTTCAATGAAATGATAATAATCATCGGTTAATTCACTAACATGGATCAGACCTTCTATAGTATTGGACAGTTCAACAAAAAAGCCAAATTTGACAACCGAGCTGATGATTCCTTCGAAGGTCTCATCTAAGTGATCTTGCATATACTCAGCTTTTTTCATTGCATCTACATCACGTTCACAATCAACTGCCCGTCTTTCCATTTGTGAACTGTGCTGAGCGATCTCAGGGATTGCTTTTTCCCATTTGGTCTGATTTTTCTTTGTTGTATCTTTTGCATAGGAACGAATCAGACGGTGAACTAAAAGATCTGGGTAACGTCGAATCGGCGACGTAAAATGAGTATAATACTCAGCCGCCAAACCATAATGGCCGAGGTTTTCCTCACTATAACGCGCTTGTTGCATACTGCGTAACAACATCATATTGACTACTGAGCTTTCCGGTTTTTGAGCTGTATCTTCTACCACTTTCTGTAAATCTTTCGGCTGAATTTTACCTTTTTTATTTTTCACCAAAATTCCAAGTGTTGTAGCAAAATCAAAAAAATTTAATAATTTTTCTTCTTTAGGATCTTCGTGGATACGGTAGATAAAAGGCAGATTTAATTGACTGTAATGTTGTGCAACAGTCTCATTGGCACATAACATAAAAGACTCAATCATCTTTTCACCCACACCGCGCTTTCTCAGCACTATATCTTGCGGGTGACCTGAACTATCTACCAGTATTTCTGCTTCTTTATCTTCAAATGCCAGTGCTCCACGTTTATAACGCATATCCTGCAAAATCTCATGAAGTTCCTGCATGACATAAAACATTGGTACAAGAGTTTGATATCTTTTTTCAACTTCAGGATGATCTCCAGCTAGTATCTGATTTACTGCTGTATAAGTCATTTTCTCATTTGTTTGAATTATACTAGGAAAAATCTGGTGAGAAATGACTTTACCTGTCTGATCAATTTCCATCTCGCAAGTCATTGCCAGTCTGGGAAGCTGCGGGTTTAAAGAACAGATCCCATTAGATAAACGCTGCGGCAGCATAGGAACCACCCGATCAGTCAGATAGACGCTGGTCCCTCTTTCAAAAGCTTCTCGATCAAGTGGACTATTTTCAGTCACATAATAAGAAACATCAGCAATGGACACATTTAAATAAAAATGTCCATTGGCCAGTTTTTTTACAGCAACTGCATCATCTAAGTCTTTAGCACTTTCAGAATCAATGGTCACCATCATTAGATCCTGCAGATTTTTTCTGTCAGAAAAATCGGCTGGATCAATCTCATCTGGTAACTGGTCAGCTTCTGCAAGCACCTCAGAAGGAAATTTTGTGGGTACATGATTAGCTACTAAGACTGATAAAATATCCATTCCTGGTTCATCTTTATGGCCGATCACACTTTTTACAATACCTTCTAAGCTATCAGGATAACCACTTTCGGGATAATGCGAAATTTCTGCAATTACAATACTGCCGTCAACAGGCCGAATTCCTTCAGCTGCGATCATGACCTTATAACCGGCTAATTTTTTATCTTTAGGTGTGATCATGCCATACAAGTCAGTTGCCGCAATTTCGTCTTCTGAAAAAAGTTCAAATTCACCTACAACCTGGCTCAGATGACGTTCTTTAATTTCAACAACCTTTCCTTCTGCTCCTTTATCATCTAAAGGTTGGGCAGGATGCTTGATATCTATGCAGACAATATCACCATTCATGGCAAAATTTGTATCTTCTTTAGCAATATAGACATCATCTTCCTCTTCATCGATCGTAACAAAACCAAAACCACGTTCATTACTGCGAAAAGTTCCTTCTATTAAAAAGCGTTCTGCAGGCAATTTGATTTTACCTTTTTTATTAAAGATGAGCTGCTGCTTTCTTTCCATTTCTGCGATCGTTTGTACCAGCACTTTAAAATCATCACTTTTTGTCAGACTCAAGACTTGTGCCAGTTCTTCAGTAGAAAAACTTTTTTTAGGACTTTCTTGCATAAAGTTCAAAATTTCTGTTTTTAAGTTTTCATTCATTTTACTGATCCTCATTCCATGGTAAATGATTTAAAAAAGCAAGCACATCTTTTTCGAATTCTCTTTTTTCAGGTCCAACAGTCACTACATGACCGCTTTTAGGATACCATTGCAAAGTTATTTTAGTTTTTTCTAAAGCTTCAGCAGTTAAAAAGACTGTCTGAGCATCAATCATTTTGTCTTGACCGGCTTGAGCCAAAAAAACGGGAAGTTGAATGCTATCTAACTTTTGACTGGTTTTTTCAGCAAACTTTTCAATTTCAAGTTGCTGTTTAGCAGCTTCTGCTTGAATTTCAATCATTTTAGTTTCGATTTCCTGATCCGATAAATCATTTGACTGCAAAGTCTTACGAGCATATTCTTGAAAGCTTTGAGCTACATTTGTCTTGCCTTTAAATAACGGTGAACAAAAGCAGCCTCCTCCAATGATCCTGGGATCTTGTTCGGTCAAATTAGCCAGGGCCAATACTCCACCTAATGAAAGTCCCAAAACGGCAATTTCTGAATAACCTTTTTGCTTCATTAAATTAACTGCCTGGCGACTCTGATCGTACCAATCAGCTATCTTTTCTTTTACTATATCTTGAGGATCTAAAGTCCCATGACCTTTAAGCATGGGAGCATAGACCGTATAATTTGCCCTTTCTAAAAAACGAAACAGCATCCGAACATCATTGGGACTACCGCTATAAGCATGTAAAAGAACTACTGCTCTTTTGCCGTGTTCTTCCAGTAAAGGCTCAGGCAGATTTATTTTCAAATTAAACACCTCATTTTCATTCTACCATAAAAATAGAGTTCGAGAACATTCTCAAACTCTATTGCTAAGTATTTTGATTATTTAGAGGACAATAAAACCAAAACGAATAGTAAAACCATCCATACTGTCCCAAGTATCGCAGTTGTACGTTTCATCACAGCCTCAAAACCTCTGGCTTTCTGTTTGCCAAAGAGATTATCAGCACCACCACTAAAGGCACTGGCTGCACTATTTTGTTTACTTGGCTGAAGCATGATGGTAATAATCAAAATAACTGAAAGAACCATCACTGTGCCTAAAATAAAATCATACAAAGCTCTTCCCCCGCTTTCTTTCAGCAATGTCTAGTACACTGTAGCATAATTTTTGGTTTTTGACTAGTCTATTTGGTTTGTTCTTTCTCCACTTTTGTACAAAATTATTAGTGCACTGAAAACAGAACCTCCTCTTGTTTTCAAGAGGAGGTTCTGTTCTTTTGTAAACCATTTTTCTATTATTTATTCTTTAAATTATAGAAAGATTTTAAGCCGTTGTATTCAGCAACTTCACCTAATTGATCTTCAATACGTAGCAATTGATTGTATTTGGCAATACGGTCGGTACGTGACAGTGAACCTGTCTTGATCTGACCGGCATTGGTTGCCACAGCAATATCAGCAATGGTTGAATCTTCTGTTTCACCAGAACGGTGAGAAACAACAGCTGTAAAGCCGGCTTCTTTAGCCATTTCAATAGCTTCAAATGTTTCAGTCAAAGTACCGATTTGGTTTACTTTAATTAAAATTGAGTTACTTACACCCATTTCAATTCCTTTGGCCAGAATTTCAGTGTTAGTGACAAACAAATCATCACCAACCAATTGAATTTTATCACCTAAACGATCCGTCAAAAGTTTCCAGCCATCCCAGTCATTTTCATCCATCCCATCTTCCATGGTGATGATCGGATATTTATTGGCTAGTTCTTCCAGATAGTCTACTTGTTCTGCAGCTGTCCGTTTGGCACCAGTAGGACCTTCAAAAACAGTATAGTCATAGATACCGTCTTTATAAAATTCAGAAGCAGCAGCATCTAGACCCAGATAAACATCCTTACCGGGTTGACGACCAGCTTTTTTGATTGCTTCACAAAGAGTCTCCAAAGCATCTTCTACACCGTCAAAGCGTGGTGCAAAACCACCTTCATCGCCAACCGCTGTTTCTAAACCGCGTTCGCTTAAAATGCTCTTCAAAGCATGGAAAGTTTCGGCACCCCAGCGTAAGGCTTCTTTAAAAGTAGGAGCTCCAACTGGAACGATCATAAACTCTTGGAAAGCGATCGGTGCATCTGAGTGAGAACCGCCATTGACTACATTCATCATTGGAGTCGGCAATACCTTTGTATTAAAGCCACCCAAATAATGATAAAGTGGGATTTCTTCATAATCAGCTGCTGCCCGGGCAACCGCAATTGAAACACCAAGGATCGCATTGGCACCTAATTTACCTTTATTTGGTGTACCATCTAATTCGATCATGTGTTTATCAATAGCTAATTGATCACGTACATCAAAACCGATAATTTCTTCAGCAATAATGTTGTTTACATTATCAACAGCTTTTGTAACGCCTTTGCCCAAATAGCGTGATTTGTCACCATCACGTAACTCAACAGCTTCATGTTCGCCTGTTGAAGCACCGGAAGGAACCATTCCCCGTCCAAATGCTCCTGATTCAGTATAGACTTCTACTTCAATAGTGGGATTTCCGCGTGAATCCAAGACTTCGCGTGCGTAAACATCAGTAATAATTGACATGTTTTGTCTCTCCTTTGAGTTGTTTTATCCTAGGGCGAACCCTGGCGATTAACTTCATTTTAAAAAAATTTAGGAACTCTTGCAAGTTGAAAATTATTTAGCAGCATCTACTAAATTTAAGAATGAATCAGCCTTCAAGCTGGCTCCGCCGACTAATGCACCATCAACGTTTTCTTTTGCCATATATTCGGCAATATTTTCAGGTTTAACTGAACCGCCATATTGAATACGAACTTTTTCAGCAACTTCTTTACCATATAATTTTTCTACGGTTGCCCGAACTACACCACAGATTTCATCAGCAATTTTAGCATCCGCTGATTTACCTGTACCAATCGCCCAGATCGGTTCATAAGCAATAACCATAGCAGCTACTTGTTCAGCCGACAGATCTTTCAAGCCAGCTGTAATTTGACCTTCGATCCATTCAGAAGTTTTACCTGCTTCATAAGTTTCTAAAGTTTCCCCACAGCACATAATTGGTAACATTTTATTAGCAAAAATAGCTTTGGCTTTCTGGTTGATTTCTTCGTCTGTTTCATGGAAGTATTGTCGACGTTCGGAATGACCAATGATCACATAATCAACGCCTAACTCAGCTAACGCATAAGGAGAAGTTTCTCCAGTAAAAGCCCCTGAATTTTCAAAGTAGCAATTTTGCGCTGAAATCTTCAAATCCGTCCCTACGGCTTCTTTTGTTAAAGTTTCCAAGAAAAGAGCAGGTGCTCCAATAACAGCATCGACAACATCATTTGCAGGAATTTTTCCTTTGACTGCTTGAGCGAATTCCTTGGCTTCTTTAGCAGTTAAATTCATTTTCCAATTCCCTGCGATAATAGGTTTACGCATTTAATACACTCCTTATTTATTATTAATTGCAGCAAGTCCTGGTAAAGTTTTACCTTCTAGCATTTCTAGGCTTGCTCCACCACCAGTTGAAATATGAGTAAATTTGTCAGCAAATCCTAAGCTTTCCGCTGCTGCTGCTGAATCACCGCCACCAATGATGGTGGTTGCATCCGTCAAATTAGCAATTGCCTCACAAACTCCAATCGTACCTTTAGCAAAATTAGACATTTCAAAAACACCCATTGGCCCATTCCAGACAACAGTTTTAGCCCCTTGTAAAGTATCCGCAAATAACTTAACGGTTTCAGGTCCGATATCTAAACTCATTTGATCTTCAGGAATACCATTTTCATGGACTTCAGTAGGTGAATCATTAGAGAACTCTTTTGTAGTAACAGAATCTACTGGTAAAACTAACTTATCACCAGCTTTTTCAATCAAAGACTTGGCCAGCTCAACTTTGTCGTCTTCAACTAATGAAGTACCAATTTCTATTCCCTTTGCTTTAAAGAAAGTATAAGTCATACCTCCACCGATTAAAATCTTATCTGCTTTAGGAATCAGATTTTCGATCACACCAATTTTATCAGACACTTTAGCCCCACCTAAGATAGCTACCATTGGACGTTTAGGATTTTCTACAGCTTCACCGATAAATTTGATTTCCTTTTCCATCAAAAAACCAGCGACTGTTGGAATACCTGTAGATGCGATCCCTACATTAGATGCATGAGAACGATGAGCTGTACCAAAGGCATCATTGACAAATACATCACCTAAAGAAGCCCAATATTTACCTAATTCAGAATCGTTCTTACTTTCTTTTTTACCCTCTACATCTTCAAAACGGGTATTTTCAAAGACCACAATATCGCCGTCTTGCATTTCAGCAATTGTTTTTTCTAATTTTTCGCCACGGGTTTCTGGCACAAAAGTTACTTTTTTATCTAATAGTTCTCCTAGACGTTTAGCTACTGGAGCTAATGATTTTCCAGCCTTGTCTTCTGCTGTTTTAACTCGTCCTAAGTGGGAGAATAAAATGGCTTTGCCGCCATGATCAATAATATATTGAATTGTCGGTAAAGCTGCTTTGATTCTTGTCTGGTCAGTAATTTCTCCATCTTTTACCGGGACATTAAAATCGACTCTTACAAGAACTTTTTTTCCTTTTAAATCAAGATCTTCTACTGTTTTTTTAGCCATTGATCTGCCTCCTTACTTTCTAAAAAAAGCGGAGAAGCGCGTCGCTTCCCCGCTTTTATTTTCTAAATTCAATTGAATCTTATAGGCAAGTGAATTTATTGAATGACGGATTATAAAGTTTTTGCAAAATATTCTAACGTACGGATCATATTTGAAGTGAAACCATATTCATTGTCATACCATGCAACAGCTTTAACTAATTGTTCGCCTTCTTTACCTTCCATGACAGCTGTTTGAGTTGCATCAAAAACAGAACCATGAGGGTAACCGATAACGTCTGATGATACAATTTCATCTTCAGTGTAAGCAAATGCATCATTTGAAGCTTCCTTCATTGCTGCGTTTACTTCTTCAACTGTTACTTTTTTGTCTAATACAGCATACAAATTCGTTACAGAACCAGTAATTGTAGGTACACGTAAAGCAGTACCGTCAATACGGCCATTAACTTCAGGGATTACTTTGCCGACAGCCTTAGCAGCGCCTGTTGATGCTGGAATAATATTGTCAGCACCGGCACGATTCTTGCGTCCACCAGGAGCGTCTTGCAATCTTTGAGTTGATGTATATGCATGGACAGTCGTCATTAAAGCACGATCAATTCCGTATTTATCATTCAACACTTTAACAACTGGAGCCAGGCAGTTTGTTGTACATGAAGCAGCTGACACAACATTGTCTTCAGCAGTGATTGTTTCGTGGTTAACACCATAAACGATTAATTTAGTTTCTTTAGATTTTGCTGGAGCAGAAATTAGAACTTTTTTAGCACCAGCATCGATATGAGCTGAGGCCTTAGCAGCATCTGTAAAGAAGCCTGTACATTCTAAAACTAAGTCAACGCCTAGTTCTTTCCAAGGTAGGTTGCTAGGATCTTTTTCATCATAAGCTTTGATTTCTTTACCATCTACAACTAGAGAATCTGCTTTAGCTTCGACACTATAAGGGAAGCGTCCTTGAGCTGTATCATATTTCAAAAGATACGCTAAGTCTTTATTATCTGTTAAATCATTAACAGCAACAACTTCCAATTCATCGCTTGATTCTAAAATACGACGTAATGCTAGACGTCCAATACGTCCGAAACCATTGATAGCTACTTTTGTTGACATAATGTGATTTCCTCCTTATGAAAACCATAAAATTTATTTTAAAGGGATATCCCTTTTAAAATCTGATTTGCAGCGGCTGCATCTGTGATCAGCCATGTTTGCTTAGGAGCATTTTTTAAATAGGCTCGAATTGCCTTTGCTTTGCTTTTACCACCGGCAATCGCAAAAATATAGGGAATGCTCTTTATCCCTTTTAATTGTAAACCAACACTAGGAACTTTGTAAACTACTTTGCCATCCTCATCAAAAAAATAACCAAACGATTCAGCAACTGCATTTTTTTGTTTAAGCATCAGAATTTCTTTTTCCGACATTTTTCGTCTGGCCGCCATATGCAAAGCACGTCCAATACCGTGTACAACACAATTAGAGCGGTCGATCAATTCTAAAACTTCAACAATTGAGGGTTCTTTTAATAAAGACTCGTAAGTTGCCAAACTTAATTGTTCAGGGACATAAAGTGTCCGATACTCGCCTTGAGATCGAATCGCCATTTCTGCACTAACTGAATTGGCCTGCAGATTAACAGCTTCACCAATTCCACCACGAGCAGGAACAAACAAATTACGGCGTTTTTCAGTTTTTAAAGAAGTCAGTTGTTTAGCCGCAACAGCCATGGTAGTACCACCCATAACAGCAATTATATTTTTCCCATCAGGTAACTTACTCTTTAAAATCTCATTTAACAAAGAGCCAAATTCTTCAGCAACTTTTTTTTGTCGATCACTATCACCATCAACGATCATACAGCGATCAATAGCAAAACTATCTGCGATCTTTTTTTCCAATTGCTGCATGCCAAAAAGTTGGTCCATCAGTTTTACAAGTTGTTCGTAGACTTTTTCGCCTTTTTCTGTTAAGTACATACCACTTTTAGAAGTGGCGATCAAATTGAGCTTTTTTAATAAATCTGTTTCTGTTCTTAGTACACGTTCAGTCAATTCCAGGCTTTCGGCCAAATTACGCCGACCAATCGGCTGCATCCAATAAATATTTTGCAAAACACGATATCTGTCTTGAATATTCTGCATGATATCTGGTGCAATTGCTTCTATTAATTGTGTTTCTACAAGCATAAGCATTCTCCGTTGGACGTTTTTTGTCCATTATAGACTTAAAACGACCCGTATACTATAAAAAAAAGCACATTTATAAGGTCACTCAATTTTTTCTACAAAAACATCATACCATGTTCGCCAAAACAGTGCAACTAATATACTTTTCAATTGCGTAATATAAAATACAGCTAGCAGTAGTTAGCCTGCGAGGCGCGTTTCTTTACTTCGTGCCTTGTTTCTTGTCTTTTGAGGCACGTTTTCTTGAATCGTGCCTCGTTTCTCGTCTTTTGAGGCACATTTTCTTGAATCGTGCCTCGTTTCTCGTCTTTTGAGGCACGTTTTCTTGAATCGTGCCTCGTTTCTCGTCTTTTGAGGCACATTTTCTTGAATCGTGCCTTATAAGCAGAACGACCATTTGTTTCAAAAATAAAAAAAGAACTGATAATAATATCCTCAGTCCTTTTAACGCTTTTTGCTATTTTTTCTTGATTAAAGTATACTGTAATCAGTTACATAGACGCACCATGAGAACATAACAGCTTTTTTATTAGTCGCCATAGGTTACCATATAATAGAAGAAACACGTTTTTTATCTTTTTATTAACTATATATTATTGTAAGAAGTCAAAAATTTTGGCACATTTTTGGCACTGCCTACTTTTTATTTATAAATTTAATAATAATGTTTTTATCTTATAATGTAAACGTTATATAAACGGAGTATGCTGAAAACAAAAAACAGGAGAAGTGAAATGGAAGAAAAATCATTTGTTTATCAAACACTGGATTGTCTGAAAAATTACGAATGCGGTGAACTTATATTTTTTATCTTGTCTAAGGACACAGAAATTTATGTGAATCATGATGACCGACTTTTCCATGCTTATAAGACGATTCTAAGCA